>BNJS01000864.1_pt1 | contig 143320 bp, 234 predicted proteins | sample 8540461 | NCBI WGS metagenome assembly BNJS01 (sample SAMD00202454, study PRJDB9452) | human saliva metagenome | isolation source: human saliva | place: Japan
ATTACGACTATGAGTCTGTGATCCGCGTGCGGATCAATCCGATCCTTGGTGATATTTATGTCCAAGACCTGCGTCCTCGTGATGTCGATGCGTGGATGAAGAAGCTTGCGGAAAAAGGGACTCTCAAAAAGCTCGTTATCACTCTCCCGTACGGTTCTTTCATACGCATTGAAATACGCGATATACCCGGCAGAAATTATTACGTCCAACCCCTGTGCAGGGTATCAGCATTCCCCGTTCGGCGCCAAAGAAGCTCATTGAGCGGAGCATCATCACGCCGGAGCAGTTCGCGGAGCTCCTCAAGAAATGCCCTGTTGGACATAAGCATCACATACTTCTGCGGCTCGCCTACCATACAGGTGCGCGTATCGGGAAGTGCTAGGGCCTGACATGGGACGATGTGGATCTCAAAAACAGTACTATCCATATCTGTCGTCAACTGTCGAGTGCTGGACACAGAAGCCGTATGTTCTTTTCAGTGCCCAAGAGCAGCGCAAGCACGCGTAAGATTTACATTGATGGCGGGATGGTCAATGCGCTTCGAGAATGGAAAATGATGCAGGCACAAAATGAACTGCGGCTTGGGAATGCATATCAGATCGTCTATGAGTGCCCGGATCGGCGTGTCTACACCGCGCCAAAAATTGAAGCCGCGCCCGAAGGCATGGTACGCCGCCCACTTGTCTGCTCTGACCGTTTCGGACTCCCCGTAAGCTATGCTTCCCTGCGTCACCTCTTATCTGCGCACGGGCTGAACTCGCACAGTTTTAGGCACACACACGCGACACGGCTCATTGAAGCCGGAGCGAACCCCTTGATGTCGCCGCCCGACTCGGACACGCGGACGTGTCTATCACGCAAAATCTCTACGCGCACGATACCGAGGAGATGCAGCGTGAAACTGCCGCCATCTTCGGCCGTTTTGTAGACAAGTAGTTCTGTAGGCAAACGGTAGACAAATGAACGCCCGATTGCCGAGAATCCGCGAAATACAAAAGGATTGAAAAACTGTATAAAAACGTATTCTTTTTTTGATAAAATTAAAAAGAAAAAGGGGAGGTGAACTATGGGCGTCATTGGGGTAATCGCCGAATACAATCCATTCCATCACGGACATGCCTGGCAGCTTCGTGAACTGCGCCGGAGATTCCCCTCTGTGGACGGCATCATCGTCGTCATGAGCGGCAGCATAACGCAGCGTGGAACGCCTGCCGTTCTCGACAAGTGGACACGGGCAGGGCACGCCGTCGACGGTGGTGCTGACCTCGTACTTGAGCTTCCCTTTGTCTTTGCCTGCCGCAGCGCACAGGACTTTGCACGCGGCGGCGTCTCCTCCTCATGCAGCTCGGCGTCGTCAGTCACCTTGCCTTCGGCACAGAGGCTGCGGACATTGCCCCACTCGAAAGAGCTGCACGGGAAATTGACACAGAAAAAATCCAGCACAGGATTGCGCATGGGCTCTCCATGGGGCTGTCCTACGCGGCGGCACTCTCCTCTGCCCTAGCGGAGCAGCTTGGCATCGCAGAAAGTATCCTGCGTACACCGAACAATATTCTCTGCATGGAGTACCTGCGCGCACTCCATGCCGAGGATGCTGACATCACGCCGCTTGGCCCTGCCGCGCAAAACAGCGGAGCACGGAGAGACACGGCTGCGCAGCGGCATCACCAGTGCATCCTCCATCCGCACAGCACTGGGGCAGGATGTTCCCCCATGGGAGCATATCGCAGCGTGTGTCATGCCAAATGTGCTTGGTGATCTGCGTCGTACCCATCCGCACGCACTCCCCTCTCAGGGAGAACTGCTGCGTCTCCTGCGCTATGAGATCCTCACCATGGCGGACACAGAGCTCCGCAGCATCTACGGCATCTCCGAGGGGATCGAAAACCGTCTGGTACGTGCACTGCGTATGGCAGAGACCTACGAAGAGCTGCTGACACATGCATCAGCCAAGCGCTATCCGAAGAGCCGCATCGGACGTCTCGCCATCCACCTCCTGCTCCGGCTGCAAAAAGTGCAGACAGAGGACTTTTGACCATGCCGGCTGTCTCTACATCCGTCCATTGGTATTTAATGAAAGAGGAAAAATACTGCTGCGGCGCATCAAAAAAAATTCTCCACTTCCGATCATCACGCGTACGGCAGAAAGTTTTGTCGAGTGACGCGCTGCGCGCTCCCCTGCAAAGCTGTCTCTGCTGCAGCAAATGCTTGCTCGATACGCGCGCCACAGAGCTGCGTATGTTGACACTGCCGCAGCAATACGGCAGTGCGTGCGGTACAGATTTTCTCTCCTCACCGATCTATCATGAATGAGTTACAGAAAGGACTATGTTCTATGGCACCACAAGTCAATCTTTCCAACTTGCTCACCCTGCATAATTTGCGCATGGATCCTGTTCTCGCCGCACTGGAGGACGCCATAATGTACGGAGATGAGGGCGCAGAGGAGCGTAGTGAATGCTGCGCTGCGCTGATTCGCTGCAGAGAATCTCGGTCTGCGCGGAAATCTGCTGCCGCGTTACCTTCTTCACAGCATTACGCACACACCAAATATTGTCTCGGAGACAATGGAGCGGACGGGACTGCCGCCAGAAATAGCCTGCGCCATATCTTCCATCAGGATATTGCTTTGCTGTATCCGATCTTCACACTTCCGACCAGTGCATTTTTGAGGACTGAGGCGCTGGACGACTACGAGCCAACGAAAAATGTCTATGATAAGACAGAGGACTTTCATCTCTTCCCTTGCTCGATGCGGCAAAAGACGACGGAGGACTACGCCGAGGCATTATTAACATTCTACGCCCGCTATGGCTGTGGAGATATGGCATCCTATTCCAGTGTTCCGCTGGGACAGTGCGGCGCATCACATCTGCGGCATAGATCACTTTGAGCGTCCGCGTATGAAGGACATCATCGGGTATCAGCACCAGAAGGAGCTGCTCATCCGCAACACACGCGCCTTCGTCCTCGGCAAAGCCATCCAATCATGTACTCCTCGTTGGGGCACGCGGTACAGGAAAATCCTCTGCGGTTAAAGCGCTGGTCAGTGAATACGAAGACAGCATACGTCTTGTACAGGTGACCAAAGATCAGCTGCGTGATCTGCCCGCAATCATGAATGAACTGCGTCGCTACGCGGGACGAAAGTTTATCATCTTTCTAGACGATCTGTCCTTCGGAGGACTCTGACACGGAGTTCAAAGGCGGTCAAATCTGCCATCGAAGGAAGTGTATCGTCCTGCCCGTCCAATGTACGCATCTATGCGACGTCCAATCGCCGTCACCTCATTCGTGAAACATGGCGTGAGCGCGAGCAGGATGAGGTATATCGCGACGACAGCATCAACGAAACGATTTCCCTCTCGGATCGCTTTGGTCTTATCATTCAGTACCACACGCCGGATCAGGAGGAATATCTGGCGATCATCGACCACATGCTCACAAAAAGGCATCCACCTGACACCCGAGGAGCTGCGCATCGCTGGACTTCGTTGGGAGATGACGCACAGCGGGCGCAGTGGACGCACGGCTCAGCAATTTGTTGCCTACTATTTAGGGAACAACGAATAATATGAAGCGGCTCAACAATACACGGAGAGTGCCAGCGGGACGGTCTTCACACACAGCGGAAGACGCGGTCCGCATTCCCCGTCCACATCGCTAAAGAGCTGTGCATCCGTTGTAAGCTCAAACGACCGCGCACGTATGTGCAGGATATTGTCCCGCTCCGATACCGACTTTCCGGCAAACAGGTCTGCCGCCACAGACATAAACTGTGGCAGACCTGTTTTTTTTACGGCAAGGAGGTCGAGCATCCCGTCATTGATCGCAATATCGCTGCCGATCTGCTTCATCCCAGCCACTACAGGGCTGTTGGCGATGACGAACAGGAAAATCTCTTCCTCATAGTGCTCACCATCCGCCGTGATGCGCACCGGAAATGAATGCAGGCGCGGAAGCTCCCCGATCCCCTTCAGATAGTAGGCGATTCTGCCAAGTGCATTCTTGTAGGCCGACTTCACCTCATGGGCGATCCCTGTCAGAACACCGGCACTGAGGACGTTGACAAAATAGCGTCCCTGCCCTTCCAAAACCCCCAGATCGACGCGGCGCGACTCATCCGCCGCGATGCGCTCCGCATAGGATTCCCAATCCCCTCCGATCCCAAGGTGCGTAGCAAAATCATTTGATGTGCCACTGCCTAAGATGCCGAGCGGTATGTCGATCTTGGCATCCTGCAGTGCGTTCACTACTGCGTGTACCGTTCCATCACCGCCCGCTGCCAGTACGCCGGCAGGGGCAATCTCACAGAGAAACTGGCTGAGCTGATCCTGTCCGTTCCCACGCGTGCGATAGGGGCAAAGCATGATATCGTGATGCTGAAAAAGCTCGATCAGCATATCCAGCTTACCCTTGAAGAGAGCATGTCCCGAGACTGGATTGTAGATCAATGCCATTTTCTTCATGCCTTATACACCCCAATCCGCTGTAAAAATCGGATGCCGACCGTACCGACCATCGGCAGACGGCGCAGATCCTCCTCGATCAGGCCGCGCAGCAGGATCATCGCCGCCACATAGACGAAGCAGCCGAAGAACACAGCACCAAAGGTGAGAGATCGCTGCAATCCCCCCACCATGCCAGTGTCCATGCGTAGAAGAAATGGACGGCACATGCCATAATTCCGGCAGAACATATCGTTTTGATGAGCTGGAGGAGCTCGATACGATAGCCGATGAAACGGTAGATAAAGTAAAGATTGATGATCGCCGCGACACCCATATCTGCCGCTGTCGCCCATGCCGCGCCCATGATGCCGAGCCATGGATCGCCGTCAGATGCCAGTTTAGAAAAAAATCTTTGCCGCCGCTGCGAGCACCATGTTCACCATGGGGATGGTCGGATGACCAAGTCCCCTGCAAAATCCCCGTTGAGACCTGATGCAGACCGAGCAGGATGATGCTCACCGCCGAGATCATGCGACCGCAGGCCCCGCTCCCCGGTGCATTGTAGATCAGCGAAGAAATTGGCGTCGCCAAAATAAACACAATGACAAAGGCGGGAAAACAGACGAAATTTGAAATGCGCACGGATGCCGCTGTCTGATCGTAGACGCGCGCCTGATCGCCAAGCACGCGTGACTCCGAGATGGCGGGCACAATACTCATCGCCATGGATGCGGTCAGGATCGTCGCCAGATTGACGAGCGGAACGGCCATGCCGTTCAGATAACCGAAAAGCTCCGTCGCCTCACTGATGCTGCAGCCTCGCTGCCTCAAGACGCTGCGGAACAATCATCAGATCCAGATTCGAGACCACGGGCAGCATAATGCTCGCCGCCGAGACCGGAAGTGCCAGCTTAAAAATACGATGAATGATCGAAAGCCGCGTCTCGTAAGGAACATTCGGCAGAGGTTTCAGCTCTGTCCCGTAATCACGAGCAATATCCCGCTCCAGTTTGATATGGAAGTAGACGAGAACAATGAGCCCCGTCACCGCCTCCTGCGAAAGCCCCGAGTGACGCGCCGGCGGCTGCGTAGTCCAGCCCCATGGCATGAGAAGACCTCGCGAGGACAATCATGGTCACCACGCGGAAAATCTGCTCTACGATCTGCGACACCGCCGTCGGCGTCATGCGCCGCCATCCCCGCAAATACCCGCGGAACTGGCGAGCAGGGTCACGAAAAAGACCGTCGGGGCAAGCACCACCACAGCCTTGTAGGCACGCGCATCACGAATCAGCTGCCACTCGATCAGCCAGTCTGCCGCCAAATAGGGTCAAAATCGAAAAAGAGCAGTCCTGTCAGCACCATGAGCATCATAGAGATGCGAAACACACGCTTCGCTCCGTAGATATCCTTGAGTGCGACGCGTTCCGCCGTAATAATCGAAATCGCTACCGGGACACCGGCCTGCGAGACCGTCATGGCAAAAAAATAAATGGGGAACGCCATCTGGTAGAGACCAATACCTTCGCCGCCCAGAATACGGGAGACGAAGATCCAGTTCAGCGACCCGATCACCTTAACCACAAAACCTGCGATGGTCAGAACAAAAAGTACCCTTGAGAAAGGATTCTCCTTTGCTATTCTTCCCTTCCGCAACATTCATCTCACTAATGAGAAACACCGCCCTCAACTACTAATTATGAGAATAATATCGATTGAATTATATCATGAACTGCCTCCACTATCAATGGACTTCACTCACACGGACAGATGTTTTCAAACCGACAAAAAGACCCTCACACGATACAGTCGCATGAGGTCTTTGAGAAAAATTATTTTCGTGCTTTTTTGACTGCAGCAAACGCCTTCTCCGAAGCAGCAATCGTATGCTCAATGTCTTTGTCTGTATGCGCTCCCGACATGAATACCGTTTCAAACTGGGACGGGGCAAGATACACCCCTCGTCGAGCATCGTCTCAAACCAGATGCGGAAGGCATCCTGATCAGCGGCAGCGGCATCCCTCATAGTTATAGACATCACGATCAATAAAGAAGATGCCGAACATCGAGCCCGCCTGATGCGCGCATATCGGCACGCCTGCCTCCTTCGCCGTACGCTGCCAACCAAGCAGGAGATTCTTCGTCTTGATGGTCAGTTCACGGCTGTAATCCGCCTTGCCTTCTTCGGGGTCTGCCGTGATGAGCTTCAGCGTCTCAATGCCCGCCGTCATGGCAAGCGGATTGCCCGAGAGTGTGCCCGCCTGATAGACGGGACCCGAGGGGGAAATCTGCTCCATGATCTCACGGCGTCCACCGTATGCCGCAACGGGCAGACCGCCACCGATGATCTTGCCGAGACAGGTGAGATCGGGGCGAATGCCATAGGCAGCCTGCGCGCCGCCCAAGGACGCACGGAAGCCGCACATCACCTCATCAAAGATGAGAAGCGTGCCGTGCTGCTCGGTCAGCTCACGCAGCAGGGAGATAGCCCCTGCCGCGGCAGCACCAGCCCCATATTTCCCGCAACCGGCTCAACGATGACGGCGGCAATATGATCACCCTCGCGCTCCATCACATCGCGGATGGCAGCCTCATCGTTGTACGGAACAGCAATCGTGTCCGCCGCTGTCCCCTTCGTCACACCGGGAGAACTCGGGACGCCGAAGGTCGCCATGCCTGAGCCTGCACTGACGAGGAGACTGTCGTTATGCCCATGGTAGCATCCGATGAACTTGACGATTTTATCCCGTCCAGTATAGCCGCGTGCCAGTCGCAGTGCACTCATCGTCGCTTCGGTTCCTGAGTTGACCATACGGATGCATTCAATGGTCGGATAGACCGACTGAACGAGCTTCGCCAGCTCCGTCTCCATGAGCGTCGGTGCACCGTAGCTCGTCCCGCGCGCCACAGCCTCCTGCAGAGCCTTCACCACCTGTGGATGCGCATGTCCGACGATCATCGGTCCCCATGATCCCACTGTAGTCGATGTAGGAGTTCCCGTCAATATCGTAGATATACGCCCCCTCTGCACGTGCAATAAAGAGCGGATTGCCTCCCACATTGGCAAACGAACGGACGGGACTGTTGACCCCGCCGGGCATATACTGTTTTGCCTCGTCAAAGGCAGCCCCTTGATTTTTTTCGGTATGGCGCATATAGTTCCCTCCTTATCCGTTCATCCAGTCAGCAGCATCCAAGGCATGATAGGTGATGATAATCTTTGCGCCGGCACGCTTCATGCCCGTCAGTGTCTCCAGAACAATCCGCTGCTCATCAATCCAGCCGTTTGCCGCCGCCGCCTTGACCATGGCATACTCGCCGCTGACATTGTAGACGGCAATGGGGCGATCTGTCACCTCATAGACACGGCGTACCACATCGAGATAGGCAAGAGCCGGCTTTTACCATGATGATGTCAGCGCCCTCTTCCACATCCAATGCAGTCTCTTTCAGTGCCCTCACGGACATTCGCCGGATCCATCTGATACCGCCTGCGGTCACCGAAGGCGGGCGTGCTGTCCGCCGCATCGCGAAAAAGGTCCATAGTATCCCGAGGCATACTTTACTGCGTAGCCTGCAGATGGAGGTGTTCTCAAATTTATTTTCGTCAAGAGCCTCGCGGATGGCGGCGATGCGTCCATCCATCATATCAGACGGTGCAACGATGTCTCGCCCCCGCCTTCGCCTGACTTACGGCAACCTTCTGCAGGAGTGCGAGTGTCCTGTCATTATCGACATAGTGTCCCTGTGAGATGTCCACAGTGTCCATGCGTCGTATACTGACAAAGGCATACATCACCAACGACCAGCAGGTCAGGAACAGCATCCTTGATCGCAGCGATCGCGCGCTGGACAGGACTCTCCATATCCCATGCAGAGCTGCCGTCCTCATCCTTATAAGCAGGAAGGCCGAACACCCTCGACGGCGCGAATCCCACGCGCTGCGATCTCGTGCGAGCGCTGCGACCCTGATCCACAGAGTAGTGGAAACAGCCCGGCATACTCGGGATCTCTTCTTTGATCTTCTCTCCGGGAACAACAAAGATCGGATAGACAAAATCGCGCACCGACAGCTCTGTCTCACGCACAAGATCGCGCATTCCAGACGAGATGCGCAGGCGGCGCGGACGCTGAATCATACTCATTCTACACTCTCCCTTATACAGTCTACCAGTCCATCAATCGTATAGGTCGCGGCTGTCATGGCGGGCATCAGCGCATAACTCTTACGGTCTCCACCGTTACCGGTCCAATGCAGGCAATCTTCGTGTGCTGCAGCGGCGTAATATTGCCGAGCATGCGCACGAGATTCTTGACGGTTGAGGAGCTGGTAAATGTAACGTAGTCAAACGCACCGTCCATCATCTGGGCGGCGAGCTCTTCCCCATGTTCTGTCTCGGGTACTGTCTCATAGGCTGCGACAACATCGACAGTCGCCCCATGGGCACCCAAGGACGCAGGAAGAACGTCGCGCGCCTCCTGTGCGCGCGCGGCAGGAGGATATGGGCACGTGGCGGCAGAATCGGACGGAGCGCATCCACGACTGCCCTCTGCGCGGAACTCTTGCGGCATAAGATCTGCCTCGATCCCGTAGGTGCGCAGACGATCCCGTGTCGCCATACCGATGGCAGCAATTTTAGCATAGCCGAGCGCGCGCGTATCCTTTCCTGCGTGATGAAGTCGCGCAAAGAAATGCTCCACACCGTTGACACTGGTAAAGATCACCCAGTGATAGTCCTGCAGTTTTTCCGATGGCAGAATCCAGTCCCGCGTACGAATCGGACGGCGGAACAATGCGAATCACCGGTGCCTCGACGCAGGATGCACCCAGCGCCGTCAGTTTCTCCGTCAATGCCGATGCCCGAGCACGCGCGCGTGTGACAAGAATGCGTTTTCCAAAAAGAGGACGGAACTCTCTGCGGTCGAACCAGCGCAGACGATCTCGCAGACGCACCACATCCCCACAATGAAGATCGCAGGCGGGCGTATCCCATCACGACGCACCATCTCAGCCGCCTCACCGACCATCGTCACGTACGTCTCCCTGATCGGCACGCGTTCCCCATCGGATAAGTGCTGCCGGAGTATCTGCGGACGCCCATTCTCAATCAAATTTTTTTCGTAATCTCAGGAAGATTTGCCACGCCCATCAGAAAGATCAGTGTATCCACACCTGTTTGCGAGATGCTGCCAGCGGACGTGAGACTCAGGTTTCGTCGGATCCTCGTGACCCGTGACCACGGCAAAGGAAACCGCCACACTCGATGTGTCGCAGGAATACCGGCATAGGCCGGCACGCTGATCGCAGAGGTGACACCGGGCAGGATCTCAAAGGGTACTCCACGTTCCAGCAGAAAACGAGAGCCTCTTCCCCACCGCGGCCAAAGACGAACGGATCTCCGCCCTTCAGACGAACGACCGTCTTTCCCTCCTCCGCCTTGTCTGCGAGCAGGACATTGATCTCCTCCTGTCGCATTGTATGATGGCAGGACTGCTTGCCGACATAGATTCGCTCTGCTGCCCCAGGCACATAGGAGAGAATGCTCTCATCGGCAAGATGGTCATAGACAACAACATCCGCCCGTTTCAGGCAATGCATCGCCCCCACGAAAGTCAAAAAGGCGCGGATCTCCGGGACCCGCGCCAACAAGAAACACCATTCCGTTCTTCATGCTGTAATTCCAATCTCTTTTCAAAAATCTCACGTCCGCCAGCATCGAGGGCTCCTCGGCAAGAGCAGTTCAAGAGCCTCAGCCTGCTCACCTGCTCCGTGTGCATCAGAGCGGCAGATACGCTGTCCATCGACCGAAGCAATCATCGCATCAATGGAAATCTGACCATCGGCATCGACCTCAAAGATAGACCCCGACAGGGATCTGACAGCCGCCCTCAACGCGACGCAGGAAAGCGCGCTCTGCCTGTGCCGCCGTCGTCATCCCCGCATCACGCAGAAACGCAATGGTGGAAAGAATCGCGGCATCCCCAGCGCGGCATTCAATGGCAAGTGCGCCCTGCCCAACCGCAGGAAGCATCACAGAGCGCGGCAAAATGCTGCGGATACGACGTTCAAAGCCGAGTCGCTTTAGTCCTGCCGCCGCAAGCACAATCGCATCGAACTCCCCGCGTCGAGCTTGGCAAGACGTGATTGACATTTCCGCGCAGATCACAGATCGTTAGATCGGGGCGCACGGCGAGGAGCTGTGCGCGGCGGCGCAGACTCGACGTACCCACGCGTGCCCCGGACAGGCAGATCCTCCACCGCAGCGTAGTGTGCACTAACAAAGGCATCACCGATCGAGCCGTGTTGTAATCGCACCGATGACCAGTCCGTCGGGAATCTCCGTCGGCATATCCTTCAGACTATGCACGGCAAGATCGACTGCACCGTCCAGCATCGCCTGCTCGAGGTTCCTTCGTAAAGAGCCCCTTGCCGCCGATTTTGGCGAGCGGTGCATCTAGGATACGATCTCCCTTCGTCGTCAGTTCACGCAGCTCCACGCAGTAGGATGGATGCTCCTTTTTAATGGCCTCCGCCACATAGCTCGCCTGCCAGAGAGCCAACTTGCTCGCTCGTGTACCGATAGTGATTGTGCCGCTGTTCACTGGTTCCCTGTCTCTCCCATCGCATCTAACTTAAAAAGAGAACGCATTGCTTCGATGTAAAATGCCTCATCCTTGGTTCCTGCAGATGACCGCAGCTTCATCATCGGGATGCGCAGTATCTTTCGCACAATCATGCGGCTCATGTGCTCAACCTGACGGCCTTCCTCCTCCGAGAGATCGGGAAGCTTCGCACTCACGCGCTTGATCTCTCGCGCGCGAATGCGCTCGCATCGACCTGAGAGCAGTGCCATTAGCGGCTGGAAGGAAAGATATTTAAAAAGCGTTCCTGCAGAGCCGTAACCTCCTCGCAACAATCTTCTGTGCCTTGACCGCCTCTGCTGCCGCTCTCCCATGTGCTCGTCCACCACTGCCTCGAGCGTCAATATTATAGAGCTCAATTCCCTTGATCCCCACAACATCGGGGTCGACATCACGCGGAACGGCAATATCGATAAAGAAGATCTTGCGTCCCCTGACGGCGCGTCATGAGACGGCGCGCCTCCCCATGCCTTGATGACATAGTGTGGTGCCCCAGTCGATGTAACAACGACATCGACATGGGTCGCATAGTCCATTGCGCGATCAAAGGGGATGGCTTCTCCGCCGATACGCTCAGCAAGAACCTCTGCGCGTTCAATGTGACGGTTGGCAACATAGATCGTCTCGATCCCGTGCGCACGCAGATGCTCCGCTGTCAGCTCCGCCATCTTTCCCGCACCGAAGATCAGCGCACCGCAGCCCCCAAGACCGCCCAGCGACGCCGCAGCAAGCTCGACAGCAGCATAGCTCACCGACACAGAACGGTATGCGATGCGCGTTTCCGTCCGTACCACGTTTTCCCGTGGCGATCGCACGATGGAAGAGCAGATTGAGTACCGTTCGGTCACCCCTGCCTCTCGTGCCAGCGCGTACGCCTCCTTCACCTGTGAGAGAATCTGTCCCTCACCGAGTACCAGCGAGTCGAGACTTGACGCCACGCGAAAGAGATGCTCAATCGCCGCATCATCAGTGTACGTATAGAGATACGCATCCAGATCATCTCCGCCCCTGCGCCAGATCATGCAGGAACTGCCGCACGGAGCGCTCCCCTCCGCGAGATCCTCCACAGCAGCGTAGAGCTCCGTTCGGTTGCAGGGTAGACAGAACCACAAGCCCGCTCACCCCGTCGTAGTCGCCTGGGTTCTGGAGCCCCGTGCGCAGCTCCTCGCGCGAGAACGAAACCCGCTCACGTACATCAATCGGTGCAGTCCGATGATTGAGCCCCCAAAGTCAAGAGCCGCATTCCGTAGTTCAACCTCTGCTTTCTCCATCGCACCACGACGAACCATGGTCAAAATATCGGGGCGCAGTGCCGTATGCCAAAAGCGCGTGCGTGCACTGCTCGACGAGATACTCTCTTGAAGTTCCACCCTCAGACAGGAGACACGCTCCAGCCACATCCCAAAGGCAGGCGGATACATCTCCTCCAGTTCCATCCGTATCGCACGCGAGAGCGCCGGACTGCCGCCTGCGGTCGAGACGGACAGTATCAGCTCTCCACGGTGTATCGAGGCAGGCACCTGAAACGTTGAAGCCGCAGGATCATCAATAACGTTGACGGGAATCCCCTGCGTTTTGCCTCTGCAGCCACAGCCGCATTGACCTCGCGCAGATCCGTCGCCGCATAGACGAGAAACGCACCTTCGAGCATCCCGTCCGCATAGTAGGCCTGCTTCCAACATAACCTGCCTGCCGCAGCATGCTCCTGCAGCACCGTTGTGATTTTCGGAGCGATTACACAGATGGAGTGTCGCCGTACCCGCAGAGAGAATGCCGCGTACTTTACGCTCCGCCACCCTGCCGCCGCCGACAAGGATAAGAGGCGTCCGCTCAGATCGACATTCAGCGGATACAGCACGCACCTCACTCCTCTTCATCGTACGAGTTTTTGCCCACAGAAACATGAATCCTATTCATATTCGATATTATACCGCATACAGGAATGAAAAAAAAGAGGAGAAGTCCGAATCTCCTCTCTTTATAGTGATTATCAATGTAGTTATAGCAGCGCCCTAGCTGGTGCAGCAGAGGATAGTCCGTCATATCCAGCCCAGCGGGTCACTGCGATCAGCCCGTGCTCACAGCATAGATATCCGTTCCAATCCCCTTATCCGTATCGGACACCTCTCCTGCCACCTTGTAATGCACTCGCCCTCTTCCATCTCAATGCGCTCGAACGCATTTACATAGTCGCGTCCACCCTGACGGCAGAACACAAAAGCGTGGCCCATCTCCGACCAGCTCCTTCGGAAAGTTGATATTCAACAAAAATGGCTGGTCTGCAGCGACAAGAACCTTTTTTCCATGAATGGGACAAAATAATCTGCCGCATCGGCAAATGAAAGACTGCTGCCGTCAAGCAGGGAAAGTGCAAACGATGGAATCCCGTGAAAATATCCTTCAAAGGCGGCACCGACCGTTCCCGAATAGATCACATCTGTCCCAAGATTTGAGCCGTGGTTGATGCCCGAGCACCACATCCGGCGGTTCCGACGCAATCGCATCCAGATAGAGCTTTGCGCAGTCCGTCGGCGTGCCGTCAATCGCCCACGCCGCAATCCCCGCTGCCGGGTCAAAGGACGTATCCTCTCGAACCTCGATGGCACGTCCGATTGTCAGTGCATGAGATCGTACCGCTCTGCTGATGCATGGGAGCCGCAACCGTCACATTATGTACTCCGGCCAACCGTCTCGCAAGTACGCGGATCCCTTCTGCGGCGATCCCGTCATCGTTCAAAAATCAGGATATTCAATGTCAGCTCCCCTTCTCTCGTCTTGATATACGAAAGGCAGGTTGGTATGCCAACCTGCCCTAAAAAGCTCACATACGCGGATAACATTCATGGTGACCCACCACGGAATCGAACCGTGAACCTACTGATTAAGAGTCAGTTGCTCTGCCAGTTGAGCTAGTGAGTCGTCTGCACCTCATGATGCACGCCTTTAGCTATAGAGGAACACATACACGCCTGTCGATCCCTTCGCGTGTTTCTCCATAATACAGGCGCCACGCGCACAGGATCTCCGAAGAGATCCTTTTGTCTCCTTCACGGAGAGAAGATTACTTCAGCGCATCAGCTGAGCTGTGCATTGACAGCACGTGCAGCCTCAACACTCTCATCGAACTTCGCCTTCTCCTCGCCTCGAGCTTCACATCGACAACCTTCTCAAAGCCGTCGCTTGCCGAGAACAATGGGAACACCAACGCAGAGTTCCTTCTCGCCATACTCGCCTTCGAGGTAGACGCAGCAAGGAATAACCTTCTTCGAATCGAGAGCAATCGCCTCGACGAGCGTTGCTGCAGATGCACCCTGGTGCATACCATGCGGACGTGCCGAGAAGCCCCGTCGGCGTTGCGCCGCCGACCTTCGTCTTCTGAACGACATCAGCGAGAACTTCCTTCGAGAGGAGCTGCGTGACAGGAATACCGCGGAGCGTTGCGATGCTGACGAGCGGAACCATCGTCTTGTCGTTGTGACCGCCGATGACCATGCCGTCCACATCGGTCGGGGTTGCGGGATGACCTGCCTTGTTGAGTGCCTCGAGAGATAATAACGGAAACGGCTGCTGTCGAGCATGCCGCCCATGCCGATGACACGGTTGCGCGGAAGTCCCGTGGACTTGAGTGCAAGATAGGTCATTGCATCCATCGGGTTGGAGATGATGATGAAGATCGCATTCGGGGAGTGTTTCAACGCCTGCTCCACAACGCTCTTGACGATCTTTTGCGTTGACACCGACGAGCTCCTCACGCGTCATGCCCGGCTTACGCGGAAGACCGGAGGTAACGACGATAACATCGGAATTTGCCGTCGCAGCGTAGTCATTCGTAACACCCTTGACCGTCGTAGTCAAAGCCGAGCGCATGCGAGCACTGCATCATGTCCATTGCCTTGCCCTCGGAGACACCCTCTTTGATGTCGATAAGGGACAACCTCGCTCGCAAACTTCTTGAGCGCAACGACGTTTGCTACGGTAGCACCTACGTTACCTGCACCAACAACAGTTACCTTCATACGTATTTCCTCCTTAAAGACTCTTGCGTTGCCGATTTTTACTCTTGGCAACACAATTAAAAACAAGGTATACCAATAGATTTGAACTATGAAAATCATTATAACATCTCCCATTCAGAAAAATCAATTAAATAATTTTTCAGTGTAAAATACAATTTACGTCGCATCAAAGCGAATCACTTCGTTCCTTAGAGCCACAAAGGTATGGCAGAACCATCACCGAAATCCTGCCATCCCGAAAACACACACATTCACAGAGGCGAATCCTGGTAATCGTAGACAAATTGCAGAAAAACGAAAAATCCCCTCGTCCGGAAATCATCGGACGAGGATATATCGTTCATTTGGTGGCGGCACAGAGATTTGAACTCCGGACACTGCGGGTATGAACCGCATGCTCTAGCCAACTGAGCTATGCCGCCGATGATGGTGGGCAGGGATGGATTCGAACCATCGTAATCCGAAGATGACAGATTTACAGTCTGTTGCCTTTAACCACTCGGCCACCCACCCAAAAACTTTGTCAAGTATATGCGATGAAGTACTCCTTTGTCAAGGAGTTTTTACCGTTATTCGGCAAGCGGTTTCATCGTCGGGGAAAAGCAGCACATCACGGATGGACGGGCTGTCTGTCAGGAGCATGACGAGGCGGTCGATACCGATGCCCAGTCCGCCCGTCGGCGGAAGCCCGTACTCAAGGGCCGTCACGTAGTCACGATCCATGACATGTGCCTCAGCATCCCCTGCCTCGCGCTGTGCGAGCTGATCAAGGAAAGCGCTGTTCCTGATCGATGGGGTCGTTCAGCTCGGTGAACCCATTGGCGAGCTCACGTCCATAGACGAAGAACTCAAAACGATCCGTAATGCGCGGGTCGTCCGCATTCCGCTTGGCGAGCGGCGAGATCTCCGTCGGATGTCCCGTGATGAAGGTCGGCTGCATCAGAGACTCCTCGACCTTCTCCTCAAATGCCGCATTGAGAATTCCACCGATGCCACGACGCTCCTCGAACGGGACGTGAATCTCGCGCGCCATGGCGCGTGCCTCTTCAACCGTGTGGCAGGAGAGAAGTCCTTCCCCGTCGCCTCACGAACAGCATCATTCATGCTGATGGTGCGCACCTGCCCAAGGTCGATCTCGACCCCTGATACGTGATCTTCGTCGTCCCCAGCACATCCTCTGCTGCCTGACGGACAATGCCCTCCGTGATCGCCATGAGATCGCGATGGTCGGCAAAAGGCCTGATAGATCTCAATGGAGGTAAACTCAGGGTTATGCCGTACGTCCATTCCCTCGTTGCGGAAGATGCGCCCCATCTCGTAGACGCGATCCAGTCCGCCGACGATCAGGCGCTTTTAGACTGAGCTCCGTCGCAATACGCAAATAGAGGTCGATGTCAGAGCGCGTTATGATGCGTGATAAAGGGACGCGCTGCTGCCCCGCCTGCGAGCGTAGAGAGCACGGGCGTCTCAACCTCAAGGAAGTCACGCGCATCGAGATAGCGGCGAATCGACTGAAGGATTGCCGTGCGCTTGCGGAATGTCTCGCGCACCTCCTGATTCACCATGAGATCAAGATAGCGCTGACGATAGCGCGTATCTACGTCCTTCAGTCCATGGAACTTCTCAGGCAGAGGACGAAGTGCTTTGGCGAGGAGGTCAAAGTCCTCGACACGCACGGTCACCCTCACCGCGCCGCGTCTTAAAGACGACACCGCGAATGCCGATGATATCGCCAATGTCGAGACGCTTGAACTCTTCCTTGTACTTCTGTTCGCCGAGCACGTCAGAGCTTAAAGTACACCTGAATGTTCCCCGTGCGGTCATTCAGCGTGAGAAGGATCGCCTTGCCATGCCCGCGAATCGCCATCAGGTCGTCCTGCGATGCGGACTTCCTTCCTCTTCATCCTCGGCGAGATGATCGTATTCCCTTTTTCAGATCCGCCGCATAGTCCGTGACCTCATAGCGATGTCCAAACGGGGCAATCCTCATGGCGCGGAACGCATCCATCTTTTCCCGACGGACGCGCATCATTTCATTCAGATCCTGTTCCGCAAAGCAGATACATGTTCTTCAGCCATCTATGTTCCTTTCACTTCTTGATATCGATAATCTTGTACTGGATGACACCGCGGGAGCATTCACATTGATGGTGCGCCCGATTTTCTGCCCGAGAGTGCCTCGCCGAGCGGGGACTCGTTCGAGATCTTCCCTCATCGGGATCCGCCTCCGTCGAGCCGACGATAAGGAACGTCTCCTCCTCGTCAAACTCAAATCCTTAACCGTCACACGGCTGCCCATCGTCACAGTCTTACCGTCGCCCGCCTTGATGATGTCGGGTTGCGAATCTTGTTCTCGAGTTCCTGAATCCGCCCTCGAGAAATGCCCTGCTCATTCTTTGCATCATCATATCTAGAGTTCTCGGAGAGGTCACCGAGGCAATGGCGGCCTTCAGGCGCTCTGCAATCTCGATGCGTCGAACGCTTTTTGAGATAGTTGAGTTTCTCAACGAGCTTGTTGTACCCATCTTCGGTCAGCATGCGACCTTTTTCTCTGCCATGAAAATGATCTCCTTCACTCTAGTGTATTTTTCTATTGATTTCATCCAGCCGTGCGGTGAGCTCCTCACCGCCGGACAGGACTACTCTTCTCTTTGTGCATGCCGGAGTTTTTGATCTGACATTCCTCCGCTGCGCTTCCTCCTTCGTCGCAAAGGACTCGACATAGGCGAGGAAAACAGGGGCGGTGCGCACGCGTGACTTTGCCCCCGCTGCCGTCGTTATGCGCACGAAGACGTCGCTCAAGGTCGTTCGTCCAGCCCGCGTAAAGGCTCCCGTCCGCGCACCGCAGGAGGTAGGTGTAGTTCATTCGTCTCGCAGACTTGATCGTGATCTTCTCGATCACAACATCATGCACGGGTCGGTCTGCATAACCGGTCTGCTGTGTGTCGCAATGTCGCGTACGACATCCATCCCTCGATCACCTTTCCGAAAAACAGCATGATGATCGTCCAGCCACGGCGTCGCAGACAAGCGTGATGAAGAACTGACTCGCCCGTATTGAAGGGCTGCATTTGCCATGGAGAGGATCCCTCATCATCGTGACGGAGTGACGGGTCAAACTCATCGAGGATGGTGTAGCCCAGCTACCCGTACCATTTCCGCTTGATCTCCGCCCTGAATCGTGAGATCCGTCAATGACGCGATGGAAAATCAACCGTCATAGAGCCCCTTCTCTGCGAGATCGATGAAATTCTTCGTCGTGATCGGCGCCTTGTCCTCAAACAGCTCGACCTCAAAATGTTCCCTTATTCGTTGTAAAAACTGCGATGCGATTTGCCACGGTGTGTTGTTCTCCTTTTTGATTCTGTAACAGCATATTGAGTGACATCCCTGCATTCCCGTTGTGCGTGATACAAAAGCACTGCAGTCACAACGACAACAACGAGCGCAAGGACAGAAAAATTTCTTTCCCATTCTACCGAATGCCCTCCTATATTTCAACCAAAATTGGAAAATTTGATGCCGCTCCCCGCCGTGCAGGGCGACCACACGGAATTTCTCGCCCCTTGGCAAAAGAAATCTGCGGAGGGCTGCCATGCGGGATATCCAACGGAATGCATCGCAACGAGTGCACGCGGATTCGTCTCGGCGCAGAACACCTTCGCACCGCGTTCCATGGATGGCGGACGCCCGTCCACAGGGAAAAACGCGACGTCACACGAAAAGCCCTGCCAGCCGTTTCATCTGTTTTCCGAAAGCCGTTCTCGGCAAACTTGCAGTTCACCTCGGTATCCCCTGTCCAATCCCACCAGTTGAAATCACCTGCATGGAAGATACGCTTTCCGTCCGCCTCGACGGGAACGATGTCCCTCATCCGTAAGAGGAGAACGAGGTCACGGATATGCACTCATCCTTCCATGCATCATAGCAACCGATCCACGTGGTCTTATCCTGCGGAATCCGTGCTGCTCCAGCATTTTTCACGAATGTCCTCACTGAGGATATAGCGTGTGGTGTGTGCCGAAAAATCGGCAATCATCGGATTAAAGTGGTCAAAATGTGCATGTGACGCGAAAAAATACAAGGGTGCATCCCCATGCGCCCCAATCTCCTTGGGCAGTACGCCGGCAGGATCATCAAACGCATCGAACACGAGCAGAATCTCTCCCACACGGACGAGAAAGCCGCTGTTCAGCAAATAGGTCGCTTCCATAGGCACTCATCTCCTTTCGTTTTCATCTTCCGCATTTTCATCGGATGCGGCGGCATCAGTTTTGATTGATTCGCCCGATCCGCGCCCCATAACCTCATTTGCCGACATAATGATGACGAAGGCATGTGGATCGACATTATGGACGATGAATTTCAGTTTTCCGACCTGCGTTGTCCCAACGCAAACGAAGACGACGTTGCGTTCACGGCGCGTATATGCTCCCTGTCCATGCAGGAATGTGACACCGCGGTGCATGTTGTCGATGATGCTCTCGCGATTTCCCGATGGCGATCGGAGACAATCAGCACGGCCTTGCGCTGATTGAAGCCAGCGACGATCTTATCCACCATCGTCGCATTGATGAACATATAGAATCAGCGTAAACATCGCCGGTGCCATGCCAAGAGGAATGCGGCAATCAGCATGATGAGACAGTTGAGCGAGAAAAAGCACGCCGCCCATGTGCAGATCATAGTACTTTCGCACGATCGCCGCAAGGATGTCGAATCCGCCCGTACTGCCGTTCATGCGGAACACCGCCGTCAGCCGAGTCCTGCGAATACACCGCGCGTACACTGTTGTCAGCATCATATCGTTCACTGGTGCATAGGCATTGAGTGGACGTGTGAGATCGAGCAGAAAGGAAAAATCGCTGTACCGATGATAATATCGACCGTATACGCACGTCCCATCAGCTTCCACGCCATGAAGAGCAACGGAATGTTATAGACGAACGTCTGCAGACCGATCGGCAGTCCGAACAGATAGTAGACAATCATCGCAATTCCAGTTGCACCGCCCGTGAGCAAATGCGCCGGAACGAAATAGATTGATCGCGCTGCTCGCGATGAGACATCCAGCGTGATACCGGCATAACGCATGACGCGATGCCCCAGCATACGCATGTGCAGATGATGCGTCATGTTCCGTATCCTCCCAGACGAACAGGAGCAGCAGACGGCAGCGCAGTCACGTCAATTTCGCCTTCTGTTCGATGAAATCACGCGCAAGATCCTGCACACCAAACGGACTGTATGGAGAACGTGAGAGTTCCTCTCGTCTCCTCCTCCGTCAGCGGCAGCATGGTCATCCGCGTGGAAAGCAGTGCTCCGTGCTCGGCATCCAGATTCAACACGAGATGGCGGTGCACATTCATCGGATCGTCATAAACATAGCAGGTATGATCATCCATGAACTGCCGCTGTGCTTTTTCCAAACACCCGAAGATATAGCTGCTCGTCGCACCATAGCGCACATCTTGCCGCAGACGGTACGCTTCTCCCATGAGGCTGATGTCCACCACCTTCTTTTCCTGCAACAGTGGTCGAGACAACAATATCCCCTGTATGTGAACGTGCGCAGATGAATCCCATGAACCATCTGCGTCCCCTCTGTATCCTCCTCGCCCCACGCCTGTTTGAGTGACTGCTCTGTATCCCCGAGGAAATGCCGCGATAGGAAAAAGTCCGTGTCCTGTATCTGCCCCGCCGCTTCTCCTCTCGCAAAGAGAACACAGAATGCCAGCATGCAGGAAAGAAAAAGAGGCACACTGCATATCGTTCCGCATATTCTTCACCTCAACCATCGGAAGCAATCAGATATAGGGCGTTCTCAAAAGGAAAAAGCTGCCGTGCTCCATGATCGTGATCTCCTCTCCCTGCCCGCGTCCTGCCGACGACGGACAGATCTGCCCGTTCCGATCATAAAGTCCCTCGTGAACAAGGGAGATGATTGACTCCATGACGGAGAAGCTCCTCCTCCGTCATGCCATCTCCTCCCTGATGCCACGTCGGATACGCCTTCCCCAAGGCCAAATGACAGGACGCATTCTCATCAAAGAGTGTATTGTCAGAACAGGATCCCGCTCGCAGAGATGGGTGACGCGTGCGGCACGAGAGCCACCTCGCCAGGAAGGATGCCCCCTCATCCGTCTGCAAAGAGCTCGCGCAGATGCTCCTCCCCGCTCTCCGCGTGGTAGTCCGTCACCTTCCCCGCACGGAATGTCAGCGAAAAACCAGCGATCAGATTCCCGTTATAGTGCAGGGTTTCGACGCGACAACAACACCATTCACACCGTCTCGCTTCGGCAGAGTATAGACTTCCTCCGTGGGAATATTCGCGACGAACATCGTCCCCGATGCCGCCCGTTCCGCACCGCCCATCCAGATATGCCCCTGGGCAGTTCCACATGGAGATCCGTGCCCAGACCGTTCCGATAGTGAAGTTCCAAAAATCATGTGCATTCAGAAAATCTGCCGTCTTCTGCAGAGATACGTGCTCCTTCCATGCCGCAACGGGATCAGACTCCTCCGACACGCGCACGGCACGCAGAATCTCCGTCCAGAGACGCGCTACCGCCGTCTCTTCTGTCTCGTGCGGGAAACACCTTGCACGCCCACGCAGGCGTTGGGACGAGACACAACGCACCACGTATTCTGATTGCTCATCAGCCGCGCACGATAGCCCTGCAGAGCCTTTCCTGCTGTCTGCCCCGGCCTCCGTCAGACGCTTCGGTCGACATCGGAGAAGAGATCCGGGTTCTCCGCCGCGATGGAGATAAACGCCGCTCCCTGCGCCGCACTTTCATCGTAGAATGTCTTTTCGCCACGCAGAGAACTCACGGAATCGTGCCGCAGGCGCCTGACGAAAGCGGATGTGTGAGAACTCCTCATCACTCCAGTTCACGGCAACATCATGCGCACCTGCACAGTAGCTCTCCGCCGCGAGCGCATGGACAAAAATCTGCACAGGTGATCGGTGCATGAATAACGAGCGGTTGGTCTTCCTGAAGATTCCACCGACACGTACCACAAGAGCGGCATATTGCAGAAGCAAATGCGTGTTCATTCTATACCTCATCCGTATCAAAGAGGAGTGTCACGGGACCGTCGTTGACCGATGCCACCTGCATATCCGCACCGAATTCTCCATGTGCGACAGAAACGCCGTGTTCCCTTAGATGGGTCATAAACGCCTCATACATAGGAATTGCCACATCCGGCTTTGCCGCCTTGGAAAAACCCGGACGTCGTTTTTTGAGATCCGCAAAGAGCGTAAACTGCGAGATCACCAATACCGCACCCGTTTCACCTCGGAGAGCGCACGGTTCATCTTTCCCGCATCATCGGAGAACACGCGCAGATGAATGATCTTTTCCGCCAGATGCGCTGCATCGGCGTCCGTATCCTCCGGCGCAATACCGAGCAAAATGAGATAGCCCGTTCCGATCTGGCCATGCAGCATCCCATCAATACTGGACAGATGCCTCGCTTAACACGCGTGACTACTGCTCGCAACACATCACCTCGTTTTATCAGTGATCCTTTACATAATGTGCTCTATTATAACACGCCTTGCCGCGGATGTCTTTCCTATGCGGAGAAAAAGCCGAAAGAAGCCGCGTAGTGCCGTCTGATCCTCTGCTCTCCATGGTCTCGCGTGCAGAGTGCATCCCGAGAACAGGGACGCTGATATCCACCGTCCGCATAGGCAGCTGTGCCGAGAGAATCAGAGCCAAGTGTCGCCCCGCCCGGCGCATCCGAATGATTCGTAAACACCTGATGGGGACTCCTCGTCCTCGCACAGTGTCCTTATGACAGCACGCCCCGTAGGCGTCCCCTGCATAGGATTGATTCGCCGCCACTTTCAGGACGACGCCTCCATTCAGCACGGGCTGATTCGTCGGATCTGCCTTCTCCGGTACATTGGGATGGAGTGCATGAGCAACATCCACCGAGAGACAGAACCCTTGCAGAATCGTCTCCAAGATACTCCTCGCGCGAGCATCCGAGGTGCCATGTAGACCTGCTCAAGATCATCCCCAACACAGCCGACCCTGCGCCCTGCTTCGTACGGCTGCCGACCTCCTCATTGTCAAAGAGCGCTGCGACACGGATGCCCTCTGTGCCATCCGGTCATTCACGGCATCAAGACTACGCCTTGACCGAGGACAAATTATCGAGGCGCAGCGCCGACAGAAACGCATTGTCCGCCCCCAGCAGGCAGCCGCACTCACAAGGATAGGCATTCAGATCATAGGACAGGATCTCCTCCGGAGAACATGCAGCTCCGCGGCGAGAAGTGCAGTCAGTCTATCCTCGTCAGCGCCTTCTTCATGACCGTCGAGGAAGAGCAGCGGCAGGAGATCCTTCTGCGGCTTCAGCTCCACTCTTCATTCACTTTACGGTTCATGTGTGTCGCGAGACTCGGAACGATCATCAGCGGACGGCGAAAATCGACACAGTGCATCTGCGGAACAGAGGGATCTGCACTGCGCACGTGACAGCCCCTGCGAGGAAAGGGACGATCCATCCACGTACTGCGGATCATCCCGCCGTATACCTCCACATTGAGCTTTACCATAGCCGTGCTCGTGCATCACCGCATGCGGCTTGACGCGCAACATGGAAAAATCCGTATGGGCACAGACAATGCGCAGCGGTCTACACATCTCTCGCCAATCGAAACGACAACGCCGCCCGTATCAAACAGGAAAATAATAACTGTGCCCCTGCAGAAATTCCTTCCTCAGGAGACAGATGCGCCTCGAGCAGTGCGTTGCACGTCCTGCCTGCACATGATGATGGCGAAGTCGCCGTATCAATAAAGTCAATCAATTCCTCGGCACATTTCGTCTCTTCGTGGGTCACGTGAAAACCCCTCCGCCCCATAAACGAAAAAGACCGCCCACCGGCTGGTCTTCACTAAAGCAAAAATGGTCGGGATGACAGGGGTTCGAACCTGCGGCCTCATCGTCCCGAACGATGCGCGCGCTGCAAACTGCGCCACATCCCGACAACGATATGTATTCTAGCAGTTTCATCGGAAAATGCAAGCATTATTTTTCAGTTTGTCTGAAAAGCACACACAATCAAAACCTTTTTCGCCGCTCTCGAAAAGAAGTTCTTGAGCAGAGCGGCACATCTCGGCCAATACTCCGGCACACATCCGGCTGATGGTTCAGTCCCGGACAACCTGTGATATTGAACGAGGGATTCACACGCCCCTGCTTTGCTGTCTGTACTCCAGTAGACGACACGGCTGATGCGGCTCATCACGATTGCACCGGCACACATGGGACACGGCTCGATGGTGACATAGAGCGTCAGACCCCGTCAGTCGCCAGCGCCCCAGTGCCTTACAGGCACGGCGGATCGCGATCAACTCTGCATGTGCTGTAGCATCGTGCTCCGTCTCACGGAGATTGTATCCGCTCGAAATGACTGCCTGCATCATCGAGGATGACCGCACCGATGGGAACCTCTCCGCATTGATAGGCGCCTCGCCTCTTCTAAGGCGAGGCGCATGCCATGAAGATCATCCGGCATGAGGCAGTTTTCTCTTTGCATCGGAAATGTCAGCTTTCCCCTGATAAAACAGGGACTGCGTTGCACGCCCGATATCCAGATGATATGCCGTCTCGGAATCTTCCTAGCTTCATCTGTCTCTTTTTCTTCTTTTCTACCTCATCTTCAAAGATAGAGGAAAAGGATTCATCCTTTTCTCGCTCTTCAAACCCTTTTCTGCGCTCAAAGAGCTCATCGTTATTGAAGCGGACGCGCTTAATGCGCATACACGTTCAACTCGTTCTACCATTGCTGACACCTCCTTACATTTCCAGAATGGATGTTATTTACGATCTCACCTTTAATATCGACATTTCGATGTAAACCTAAACAGAAAAGGCATTATAGGAACCGCTGATAAAATGAGGTATGGCGGATTGGCGTAGATTTTTGTCGAACAGGTGGAAAACCGGACGCAGAGTGGGGCTCTGTGGAGGATTTTCCACCGAAATGCGGGCGAAAAAGATGCGTCAAGATAGTCGTGCCGAATTTATCGACATTCCCATAGTTCCATCAATTATGGAGCTATAATGCCTGCTGATGGTAAAAATACATACTCTTCTCAGCCGGGCGGCCATGCAAATGCACGTCCGCCAAGAAGGTGAAAGTGCAGATGCCCGACGGTCTGTCCCCGTCTTTCCCGGTATTGGTGACGAGACGGAATCCGTCACCATCGACGCCAAGGCTGCGGGCAAGCTGCGGAACAACCTCTGTAAGAATATGGTATGAGAGCTCCATCTTCCGCGCCAAAAGTCCAGAACGCTGCGGATATGCTTCTTCGAGTATGATGAGTACATGCTCCGGTGCCTGCGGGTCTAGGTCGCGAAATGCAAGCACGGTATCATCTTCACAGACTTTGTTCGACGGGATCTCTCCTGTGCAATCTTGCAAAAATACAATCTGCCATGTGATTCACTTCCTTTCAAGGAATTGCTGATATAAACAGGATTCGACGCAAAGAAGAATTCTCCTCCTACGCACTGGCTGCCTGATCGCTCCATGCGCACTTCTCGACCTGTATCCAGCAAAAACAGGTAGCATTCTTTCACCGGCCGTCCGAGGATCGTCTCTACGGCATCACAGTATAGATCCATCTGGAACTGATAGCGTGTGCGTGCATCCTGCGAATATGGCGATCCGTCTTATAGTCGAGAAGAATATAATCGCCATTTTCTTCCTCAAAGAGGACGTCGATGATGCCCTGCAGGAAAATGCGATCCGCCTCGTCCTGTGCCTCCTTATAGTATTTCTTCGCCGGCGGGAGGCGGCCGAAACGGCAGCTCACGATATACGCGCTTCGCCGCGCGCAGGCGGCGTCCGAGTGCAGGAAACGAACCGCCACATTGCGGACATCGAGGCTCTGATATGCTTCTTCGGTCAGGATTCCCTGATCGAAAAGGGATCGTGCCCTGACGCTCAATAGCCCGCAATGTCAGGCACCTCCGCGAAAATCAAGATGCTGCATGAGTGCATGCATGGCCGTGCCGCGCTCCATCGGACTCAAGGCAGCGCGCTTTTGCCGTGCGCAAAAACGCGGCACTTCCCATTCCTGCCCACCTGCCCCCGCTCCAACAGCAGGCGCAAAGGACGGCAGAACCTCCTCATCGGGAAGTTCTCACGCTTGAGTTCCGTTACGCTGGTCTTTGCGTGGATCTGTTCCGTTCCCCTGCTGTCATACGTCCAACTGAGAACAGCGTCGACATACGATGAACGCGTGCCCGGCGGAAGCGGCTCTCCACTGCGAATGGCAGAAAGTTCGGCATCTGCCGCACTCTCCGTCCTCACTGCGTGACGTACGTACATCTGCTTTCTCTCAATCCGCACGGCGAATCGCGCTTTTTCATCGCTCCATTCCCGCAGCTCGATGCCCTCGACTCCCTCCATCAATGCCTGTCCATCGGGATGCCGCATCAGTGCCAGGGGCAATCCAGTCCAGATAGCAGGATGCACCGAGGATGGCGGCATCCGGGAACGTCTCTCTCCTCCTTCGCATATTTTCCGGCAGAAATCCGCAGCTGCGCCAAGCGGCTCAAGCCGCTCCGAGAGGTGCGCAGTGTCCCCGTCAGGATGAGTTTTTCCTGTGCGCGTGTCATCGCAACATAGAGGATACGCATTTCCTCCGCGATCGTCTCGCGGCGGATCACCCTCTTTGACGCTTCGCCGACCCCAGCGTATCATATTTCTGCCGCCCGATTTCCGTGTTCTCATATACGCGCATGCCGATCCCCGCATGCGCATGATAGAGCACGTCTCCTGATATATCCTGCGTATTAAACGCACCGGCTATATTCGCGAGAAAAACGACGGGAAACTCCAGGCCTTTACTGCGATGAATGGTCATGATCCGCACGACATTTTCGCTCTCACCCAATGTCCGCGCGGCAGAGAGATCGGTACTGCGCCGCTGCAGGGCATCCATATAGCGCAGAAAACGAAACAGACCTCGTTCATTCGTGCGCTCAAAATCGCCCGCACGATCGATGAGCATGCGCAAATTCGCCTGCCGCAGGATGCCGTCGGGAAGTGCGCCGACATAGTCATAGTACCCCGATGTACGGTATAGATGCCAGAGCAGCTCAGGGACACTGTGCAGTGAGGCCTCACGCCGCCAGCACCTTATCGTCTGCAGTGCCTCCCTTTGCCTTATTTCGTACAGCAGGCGGAACCTCCTCTGCGTCTGCGCCCTTTCAGAGCATCGTAGATCGAGACCGACAGGTGTGTGAATGCGCAGCAGGGCAAGTTCCTCCATCGACATGCCCGATCATCGGCGATGTGAGGACGGCCGTCAGCGTGTATCCTGCCGTGCATTGTCCAGGACAGCGAGAGGGAAAGCATCATGCGTATTTCGCTTGCCTCAAAATACCCTGCCGTATCATCTGCATAGGACGGAATGCCCCCGCTTCTCGCAGGGCATCCATCAGGATGACTGCCCGTTCCTTGCACCGCGCAGCAGGGACGACAATATCGCTCCAACGCAGAGCTTTTTCCGCTCTGGACAGTATATCCCGCATCGACCAGCGCTTTGATGCGACGTGCGATATAGCGTGACTCCACCGCAAAAGGCAGCCAGCTCTTCGCCCTCATCATCCGCCTCCTCTGCGGAGTAATCCGCATCCAGGAGATCGATCTCCAGCGGCGATGCCAAAGATTTCCCCGCAGGATCATCATCAAAGGTGCGTCCCAGATTCAGGCGTGCACTCTGATCGTAGGCGATCTCGACCGCCGACTCTGTCATGATCTGCGAGAATATCTCATTGATGGGCTGCAGTACCTCAGCGCGGCTGCGGAAGTTCTCTGACATGGTGATCAGTTCACCGGGCAGAGCTGCCCTGACGATAGGCACGATAGGTGTGTTGGAAAAAGACTCGGATCCGCCAGCCGAAAACGATAGATACTCTGCTTCACATCGCCGACAATAAAGCGGTTGTCATCGCGCGATCTGCCGCAGGATGCCCTCTTGAATCCCATTCGTATCCTGATATTCATCCACCATGATCGCTGTATAGTATGCACGAAGCTCCTCTGCGATATCCGTCGGATCAACGGTACTCAGATCATCCTGCAGCTGCTCCGGATGCCGACACAGGAGTGCCAACGCACGATGCTCCAGATCACTGAAGTCCAAAAGAGAACGATCCAATTTTCTCCTTTTGAAAGGCATGATGAAAATCCAATGCCAGACGAGCATATTGACGAATGGCGGTATTCGCCATATTTTCTGCGGCACAGAGCTCCTCTGCCGTGGCGGGCAGCTGATCGACAGCGGCGTCCCATGCCTTGTAAATATTCGTCATCTTTTTCAGCGCACTGCCAAGCTCCGGATCATAGTTCTCGATGGACTTGTGCGGGATGCTTTTTCCGCTGTTTCTTTGCAGCAGCCGCATCCATGCGAAAGCGTTCCCATGCCTGATCTTCTGAGCCGTTTATGAGGAGCTGCAGCCCGCCCTGCAGTTTCTCGTAGAGATCCAGATTATGATGGATGACTGCCATGTATTTCTCAGCTGCCGTGTGCAGTTCCGCATCCCCCTGCATCAGAACGTCCATTGTGCTGTGGTATCCGGCACATAGATCGGACAGTTTCTCATGCAGCTCTCGCGCCAGCACATCAAACCCACGCCGCTTCCAGTACGGCAGATCATCTTCTTTCCTGTCCCTGCCGGCTGAGCCATACCGCAGGCGAAGGCTGACTGAGCGCGAAGTCATAGAGTGCGAGCACCTCTTCCTTGAGTTTCTCATCGTCCCCCTTGACACCTCCATAGGCATCGGCAAAGGCAAGAAATTCATCGCTGCTCCCCTGTGCTGCCTCCTCGTATTTTTCGCTCAAGGAGTTCATCCATGACATCGCGTTTGAGCAGACGTATTTTCCTGCTCACTTGCCAGACGAAATGTCGGAGGAATGTCGGTCGCGTCGATATGCGCCTGCAGAAGTCGCTGGCAGAATGAATGAAACGTGGAAATGTCTGCGCCTGTCAGCAGAATGCGCTGACGCTCAAGGCGGTCAATTTCCTTGCTGATGCCGGCATCCCCGGCAATGGCATCGATCTCCGCATTGAGTGCTGCCTCGATACGCTCGCGCATTTCAAAGGCGGCGGCCTTCGTAAAAGGTAAGAACCAGAATACGATCCAGGGACAGCTCCTCATTCCGCACCTGCGAAATAATGCGTTCCACCAATACGCGCGTCTTTCCGGAACCTGCCGCCGCCGCGACGAGAATATTGTGTCCTCTCGCATCAATCGCGCGCTGTTGGTCTGCTGTGAATGTCAGCCGATCGCCATCGCGATCCACCTCCTCTACGATCCGTGCAATTTCTTCCATCGCCTCCTGCGCATTATCGGCGATATCGTGGTATACGTCCCCCTGCCTGAGCGCAGGATCGAACGTGCAAATCGTATGATAGTCGCAATACGTACACGCATTCCGATCCTGAAAGCGATAGGGATAGACGCGGATATCTCCGTGCAGAATGTCCTCCGCCGTCGCGCGGATCAACTGCGGCAAAAAGGCAAGCAGCTGCTGAAACTCCTCGCGCGAACGCACAAATTTCGCCGAGGATTTGGAGAGACTGTTATCTTTGTTGAATGAGATGCAGATATGATCCGCCGCCTGATCGAGCTGCTTCATGATATCCGCATCGTCGAGCAGCATCCCCGTGAGTTTCATTCCCTCCATTACCTTGCGCCGAAGCGCTGCTTCATCCAGGCGCACGTTACAGGGGACAACGGGATTTTTCACCGGAGCATAGAGCATCCCCGCGGGAAACGCCTCCTCCGTATCCAGGATGGAGCGCACGACGAAGAGATACAGGAGAAGCTGCATCTTCAGGCCGTGCCGAATCTCGGGCAGGAGAAGGGACGTTGCCCCCGTTTTATAGTCGAGAACCAGATAGTAGGCATGATGATCCATCACGTCCAGACGGTCGATCTGCCCGCGCAGAGAGAGCGTCATGCCGTCCGCGAGCGGAAAATCCGCCAGGCGGACGCCGTCATTCCTGCGCCCGAAGCTGATCTCAAACCCATAGGGATGAAAAGAAGATGCCGCCGCCCATGACGTAAGATGCTGTATGGTCTGTTGTGCTGTGCAGCGGATCCGCTCGATGCGGTGCCGATAGCTGGCACGGCTCATCAGCACGGTACTGTGCACCTGCGGGATCAGTTCCTGCAGCAGTTCCTCGATCTTCTCTGGAGCTTCTGCCAATGCCGCGCACCAATCGTTGCCGTATGCACTGCGCACCCACTCACCGTAGCCGCGCAGGATGCCGTGCAGAAGTGTCCCGAAGTCATTGCTCTGAAATTCGTAGCGATCACGCTGCTGCAGCCGCAGCCCGTACATGGCAAAGTGGCGGAACGGGCACTGGCGAAATGTCTCCAGCCGTGTGGTACTCCCGCTGAGCCGACGGTCGCGCGTAAAGAGCCGTGCTGCCACGGGAGCAGGGATGGACCGTTCGCGCGGCGGGAGAAAAAGTCCATGGAGCATACGCCGCAGGAGCGGCTGCATCACAGCATCCTGCAGCATCCAGTTGTAGACATCCCCCACATGGCGGGCATTTCCCCGCGCTCTTTCTTTTCACGCAGCGCAGCCGTCAGATGCGAGAGTGCAGGGATACGGTGCAGAGGAGCAGCGGATCATCTCGCCCTAGCCAAGGCAAGCGGGATGGAGAAAAAGGAACTGCTTATTCGGCGCAGCCGTGCGATCAGCGGCGACGGAGCAAGGGTCGAACCATCCACCGAAGAAAGTACGCTACGACCCAGAGATAGTCGCGTGCCTCCGTAAATCCACGCGTAGAGCTGATACCGTTCCAAAAAGCTCTGCTGTGTACGCCCCCAAAGACGGTATGCCCGGAATCTGCTCCCGCCGTCTGAAGAGACTCACCGATGAAGAGAGTTCCGTATCGGAAAATACGCCGCTCGTCGTTCCCGCGCGCGGCATGATGCCGGCATTCGCCCCAATGACAAAAACAGCACGCGCTCCCGCGATGCTGTTCTGATCAAAGGAGGCAACGGTGACATGATCCAGCCCTGGCGGAATCAGGGCAATGGACGATGGCGTCAAGTCCATCGCTCAAGAGCTCCTCATAGTCGCGGCTCGATAGCGGGTCGTCTCCGCGCACCTCGACCAGCTGATCAAAAAGCGCCATACAGGAACTCCAGATCTGGCGATGGGCGGCAGCATCCGCCAATCGACCTTCGCGATCTGCCGTTTCGCTCCACAGGCGGAGTGTCTGCGGAACACATAGCTCATCGAGGAAGTCGTAGAGTGCCTTCGTACGCGCACGCGCCGTGCTCTCATGTCGTCGCAGGTGCCCGGTCAGGAGGAAAGCGGTTCTGCAATCCGACGGCGAAGCTGATCCAGCCACTGCTCTTCCCGGAGGCGCTCTTCGTCCTCGTCCAAATGCGGCTCATGTTCTGCGACCCGCCGCTCGACAAAGTCCCACGGCTCTGTCGCCGTCCACTGTGATTCACTGCGAATCCCGTAGGCAAGGCAGTAGTTTTCCAGACGATCGACAGCCTCCTGCCAATCCGCTACAGAGTGGAGGGAGCATCTTCGTCTCCTCCGCTTTCGAGCAGTGGGAAGAAACCCGTGCGCAGCGCACGGAAGACAGTCTCATACGCCCACCCACGCCACGTCATCTGAGCAACAGCACGCAGGAGCTCAGCGAGCGGATGATGCGCACTCGGGCGTTTGACATCCAGATAAAAGGGAATGCCGCAATCCGCAAAAGCGAGTGAGAGAAGATCGCCGTAGAGATCGACATCACGCACAAGTACGGCGATCTCGCGGTAGCGATAGCCACCGTCGCGTGCGAGGCGGAGGATATCTGCCGCCGCCGTCTCCACCTCAAGACGCGGATTGGCTGCCTCGACGATCCGTATGGAATCATCCTTCGCGGGCGTGATATGCCCGTGGTCGAACAGCTGCGCTTCCAGCAGACGAAGCCCCTCCGTCCGCGCCCGATGCTGCACTGGCATCAGGCGAATCCCAATCTGTGCCGATGGCTGCTCCTCCGTAAAGATCTGCTGCAGGAGGTGCATCGTCTGATAACTGCGCGCAAATAGCCCCGTATCATAGATATTTTTCCGGCAAATTGGTAAATACATGCGTCCCATCATCACGGCCGTCCATCGTCAGGCTGACATGAACGGTATCAACAACGCGAAACAGCGCGCGAAAGACCGCAAGTTCCTGCGGATTGAAAAAATCGAATCCGTCCACCCACAGTTCGGCGCCGCGCAGAAATGGTGCATCAACGAGCTGCACGGCGAGCCGCTCCATCCGATCGGTGTGATCGGTCAATCGCCCCTCCATGCGGGCAGCGAGGCTCATCCATGATCGTGGCGAGTTCTGTCAGCTTCGCTGACAGTCGTGCATGCTTTCCTGTACTGACATCTGCTGCCTGACGCAGATGATCGGAGCTGAGCCGATCACGCTTCAGTTCTGCGATCGTGTGCCCGAGCACCTCCGTAAACCCACGCTTGTGCACGGAGCGCTGAAAGACGGTGAGTTCCCTGCTGTGCTGCAGCAGAATATCGCTTGAGCAGGATACGCCTGCCGATATCGCTGATGCGCGGCAGATGTTCCCCACCGGTCTCAAGCAACACCTGCCGGGCAAGCCGACGAGCCCAAAGACATACACTTGAAGGAATCCCGCCCCATGCGTCAGAGCCTCGGCCAGTGCCCGCTCCGCTGCATAGGGTCATGTGCTCGGGAACGAGAAGGATGCGCTGGCGCCCGAGCGGCTCCTCCCGAGCACATCCCTCATCGCCGTGAGACAGTCATGTGTTTTTGCCCGTCCCCGACCGCCCGATGATAAACTCCAGTCGTGCCGTCATAATGCCAATCCCCGTTTTGCGTAAAGGATGCATAGCTGCCGTTCTGTCCGCGGCACACTTCCAGATGGACGGGAATCCGTGCACGCAGTTCCTCGATGTGAGAAATGATGCCAACCAGCCGACCGCCCTCACGCTGCACATCGAGAAGCGCGCGAATGGCAACGTCAAGCGTCTCACTGTCCAGCGATCCGAAAGCCTTCGTCGATGAAAATCATATCGAGATGCATTCCGCCCGCATAATGCTGCACGACATCCGACAGTCCAAGTGCCAGTGACAGGGAGGCGAGGAAGGTCTCTCCGCCGGAGAGGTGCGTGCAAGGCGCGGAGTGCCCGTATACTCATCAAAGACATCGATCTCAAGCCCCCACCACTTCTTTTTGTCCGCCCTCTCCGTGGATGAAGCGGTAACGTCCCCGGCTCATCATCATCAGCCGCTCGTTCGCGGCATCGATGACATCGGACAGAATCGAACGCAGGACATAGGTCTGGAAGTGGATCTGATAGGGCGGTTTTGCCGCAGCGACATTCGCGAGCTTCCCGATCACACGGTAGCGCTTATCGCGGGCTGCCCCGCCCGTTCCAGCGCATCCATTTCCTTAATCATGCGCGTGTAGAGAGCCCTGCGCTCCATGCGGACGCCCTGTGCTCGCGCGCTGTCCTGTACACGCTGATCGGCGATGCGCTCCGCTTCGGTCAGCGCCTCCATGTCTGGCGGACAAAGCCCCTCTGCTGCTGCCTTGGCCGCCTTCACCAGCTCCTCTGCCGCCTGAAACGCCGTATCATACGCGGCGATACGTTCACGTACTTTTTCCAGATAGTCGCTCTTTGCCCATTCTCCTGCAACCGCACGATGGTATTCTTCCTCGGTCAGAAAAATCCGCTGCACGACATGCAGCCGTATATGCTTCCTGCGCCGCTTGCCGCACTTCTTCTGCTTCCTTCAGAACACGCTGCGCCGTCGCCTTGGCACTCTCCGTGCGGGCACATTCCTGCGCCGCCGTCTTCTCCCGCTTCTCTGCTTCGGCACGGGCGGTTTCTGCTGTTTTTACTTCCCGTTCCAGACGTGCCGCCGCTTTCCGTACTGCCTCTGCATCACGATACTCCTCGGGCAGCTGACGTTCCAATGTATTCCGCTCACCCTCATGAATCCCTATGAGACTACGATTCTTTTGAAGCAGGGCTTCCTGCTCTTTCTGCTGCTCCTTCCGCGAAGAGAGCTGTTGCTGCTCTTCGGCATACGTTTTCTCAAGGGCTTTGCACGCATCCTGTGCACGGCGGAGCTGTTTTTCCCGTTCTGCAACACGTGCACAGAACGCCTCCATACTTTCATCCGCGAGAAGCTCTTTTATGCGTTTTTGCTCATGGAGAAGCTCCTGCTCAAGCCGAAGGCACGCTGCTTTTTCCTGCTCTGCCTGAGCAGTACATTTCTGCAGCTCCTTCTCTGCCGTTTCCACGTGCTGCGTGCATACATCCATCTCGTGTGCGGACGGGATCTCCTCCGCATGAACGGCAGGACTTGGATGTGCGAGAGATCCGCAGACCGGACAAGGGGTATCCGCCTGCAGTGTCTGTGCCAGACGAGCGGCACTGCCCATATCGTAGAGAGTGCGCAGACGGCGCTGTGTCGTCCGCACATCAGATAATGCACGCTCTGCCGCCTGCAGTTTCTGCTGTGATTTTTGGGCACGTGCGCGTGCTGATGTCAATTCGTCTTCTAGTTCATGTATGTTGTCTGACGTCTTTTGGCGGTGTGCAAGCTGTTTCTTCTCCTGCTGAACGACCTCACTCCCGATCAGAATCTGATGCAGTCTTGCGCGCTCTTCTTCGTGCTTCTTCTGTTCCTCGGTGAGACGTTCAATCTCCGCTGCGCCGCTTTTATATTTTTCTTCTCCCTCTGCGGCACGGATGCGAAGATCGCGCAAGGCAGAAGTACATTCTTGGTAACGGCTCGCCAGCGGTTCGTAATCCCTCATGCGATGCAGCTGCTCTACATTTTTCGTATGCTCATCTGCATGAGCTTCTACCTGCTTTAGGCATGCTACGGATGCATCATGTTCCTTCTTCGCAGCAGCGCAGTCCTTTTCTGCGGATGCGTATGCCTCTCTGCGGGTGCGTTCCGTGTTCAACGCTTCGATGTAGCTGCGCTCCTTGTAGAGCACCGGCTGTGCACGCTGTGCACGTGACAGGCGCACACGAAAGTCGCGGACAGACTCTGCCTGTTCGCGCTTTTTCTCCAAATCACTTTGTGCCGCATCCCGTGCACTGAGTTTCTGCTGTGCAGCAGCCCCCTCTTCGCGCGCCCGCCGCGCAGTCTTCTGCGCCTTTTCGAGCTCCAGCAAGATTTCGTCCTGACGGCGTATCTCCTCCGAAAGCGCAGAAAGACGCGTGCGGAGTTCGTCCAGTGACGCCATTCCCTCGGCACGCAGAATGCCTTCCGCGCGCTCACGCTCCGCCTGTGCCGTCCGCTCAAGCTGCTGTGCCTCTTTTGTCAGTGCTTCTTCAATGCGCTGATATCGCTCCGTACGGAAAAATACGCTGCATAATGGCACTGCGATCCTTGACTTCTGCCAATAAAAACCGCTGAAACTGTCCCTGTGGGAGGAGAACGACCTGACGAAACTGGTCGGCATCGAAGCCAATCAGCTGACTGATGTGTTCCGAGACATCCGTGATGTTCGCGGCAAAGCAGTTTTTCCTCGCCCGTCTCGCCAACATCGGGCAGACGAAATAGCTGTCCCGTCGCTGCCCGCCGCGTCATCTTACCGCGTGACATGCGAGAATAGGCCGGAGAACGCAGCACACGGTAGCGGCGGCGCCCGAGCGCGAATACATACTCCACCTCCGTCGTCCGATCCGGCGGTGCTGTGGAGGAACGCAGCGTGCTCCCTCGCGTATATCCCCGCTGGACTCTCCGTAGAGGGCGAATACGATCGCGTCCAAAATAGTGGTCTTTCCGGAGCCCGTCGCTCCATGGATCAAAAGGAATGGGGCATCGGCAAGGGCTGTCTCAAAGTCCAACACCTGCTCGTCCACACTAGGAGCCGAATGCTTGGATGCGGAGTTTCAGCGGTCTCATTGCATTCTCTCCTCCCGTTCCAACGCATCGATGACATGCGTGAGTTCCTCGAGTCTCCTCCTGCGTCATTTCCTCCGTGGTCATCTCCGCATAGAAATCCGCAAAAGAGATGGAGATCTGACTTGCCGCGCTCATAGTTTCGCACTTCGTTGGAGGAATGTCCCACATGAATGTTTGGGCGCGTGATGAGAAAAAGATTTGGATAGACGCGACGCAGCTTTTCATGGGCGGCGAGTACAGCATCTGTGTCGCTTCAGCTCCACACAGATATAGTCCTCGTGAGAAGAGGATCGAATCCATCGGACATGATCTCAGCCATTTTTCCTCTTACGATCCGCACATCATGCCGCGGGGTCAGCGGATAGAAGGTGTGGAGACAGCCCCTGCCGCGTCGATATCGACCAACGTGACGCCCTTTTTCTGATGTGACTCATCAAAGGAATACTTGAGCAGAGACCCGGCGTAGCGAATCTGCTCCACCCCGCACGCTGGGGCGCGTGCAGGGTGTCAAGCGCCGTGTAGTTGTATGGTCTGAAATTTATCCGCATGCACCTGATCACTGCCGCCCACGGAAGGTATGCTCGGATTCGGAGGTCTGACCGCCGATCACAAAGGCATGAGCAACAGCAACACGCGTGCGCCCTGCGGTATCATCGCCCGTGATGCGGCAATCTGCACATCAATGCCGTATCGAAGGACGGCATTTCGTCCAGCGAAAAAGCCTCACGGACATGCGGCGGATCACCCATAGGGAAGCAGCGAAAGTACACGTCCCCGAACGCATCGGAAAGCACGACTGGGAGGTGCCTCCCGCGTCAAGAGTTCCTGCAATATACACACCGGAGGATTGCAGCAGCTGTGCGCCGAGATGCCAGACGAACAGCACTGTCATGATTGCCTGCAATACAGAGAACCTTGATCCCCTGCTCTGCCAGTCGTGTCAGCACTGTGTTGAACAACGCTACGGCTTCGGGCGGCGGCACTGCCCGATCGCAGACATCACCCGCGATAACGAGTGCATCCGGTCGGACGTCGCGGCACAATGCCAAAAGTTCTTCCAGCACATACGCCTGATCTTCCGTCATGTGCCGCTGTCCAAAAGAGTTTGCCCAGATGCCCAGTCTGCTGTATGGATAAATCGCATGATGGTCCCTCATACTACGATGACAATTCATTCTGATCGTCGAGGCTTTTCTCGCCCTTTACACGCCGTCCTTTTCTTCCGAAATCATGGCGTGAAGGGCTGCCCTCGTCCAAGACAGGGATGCCGAGGTCCTCCGCCTTTTTTCAGCTTGCTTCCTGCCGCTTCTCCCGCGACAAGATAATCGGTCTTCTTTGAAACAGAGCCCTTCACCAAACCTCCATGCGCCGTGATAAGGGCACTGCATTCCTCACGGGACAGAGTCGGCAGTGTCCCCGTGATGACAAAACTCTTTCCGGCGAGTGCAGCCCCACACGCTCCGTTCGTGCTCCTGCAAAGTTCACTCCGGCTGCACGCAGGCGATCCAGCAGGGCACAGGCGGATGCAGAGGAGAAGAACTCCGTCAGCTTCTGTACCGTAATCTCACCCATATCCGGGACAGCGAGAATGCGTTCCGGGGACTCACGCGCCGCCTCCTGTAGGGCATCAATGGATGAAAACTCCTGCATCAGCGCGGCAGCTGCCGCACGTCCGATACCAGCAATTCCCAGCCCCGTCAATAGACGCTCGGGAGGGTTTTGCTTACTCGCTTCGATTGCCGCAAGACGCTGATCGACACTCTTTTGCGCGGCCGATCGGTCCAGAGGCAACGAGCTCCTCTCGATGCTCATGCAGAGAAAAGATATCTGCAATATCATGGATATATCCTGCATGGACAAGAGCAATAACAGCGGCTGCTCCTGGCCCCTTGATGTCCATCGCACTGCGGCTGACGAAGTTCAGGAGATGGTTCTCGATCTGTGCCGGACATACAGGATTTTGGCAGCGCATATCCGCCGTATCTGCTTCTCGTACGGCATGTGCGCCACAGACGGGACAGACATCCGGTATCATATAGGGGCGACTGTTCTGCGGTCGTTTGTCCTTCAACACCGCCTTGACGCGCGGGATGATTTCCCCGACTTATAGACGAGAATGAGTATCACCGATACGGATGTCCAGACTGTCAATATGGTCCTGATTGTGCAGGGTCGCCCGCTCGACACGCGTTCCGCAGAGCCCCACGGGATCGAACACGGCCGTCGGCGTGATGCGCCCGGTCCGTCCGACGGAAAGTTCAATATCGCGAAGTACCGTCTCCTTCTCCTCCGGCGGATACTTATAGGCAATCGCCCAACGCGGCGCCTTTGCCGTCACGCCAAGTTCCTCACGCATGGCAAAGGAATTCACCTTGACCACGGCTCCATCGATGTCATAGGGGCAGGCTGCCGCGCCGCTCACCCGATCTCCTCGATAGCGGCCCGACCTCCTCCGCCGTACGGCAGACACGATAATTCGCAATCGTCTTGATCCCCTGATCCTGCATGAAGGCATACGCCTCGGTATGAGAGGAAAAATACGCGGCCGTCACTGCGCTGCAAATTGAATACGAACATAGACAGCCTGCGCTCCTTCGTGATGCGCGAGATCCAGCTGTCGCAGAGTTCCTGCAGCACAGTTGCGCGGATTGGCAAAGGGCTTCAGCCCGAGGAGTTCCTGCCGCTCATTGGCCTCGGCAAATGCGGCGCGCTCCATATAGACCTCGCCGCGCACCTCAAAATATGGCAGTGCATCATGCAGCTTCTGTGCAACATCGTCGATCACGCGTGCATTTCTGCTGTCACGTCTTCTCCCTGCACAATGCCGTCACCTCGTGTGATCGCACGTGCAAGCACACCGTTCTCGTGGCGAAGTGCCAGAGACAATCCGTCGATCTTTTCCTCGACGACAAATTCCGCCGCAGGAAAATGCGCAAGGACATTATCGACAAACGCACGAATCTCTTCCTCGGAGAATACATCCTGCAGGGAGAGCATCGGAACATCATGAGGAACGAGTATGCCGACTTCGCGCTGTGCTGAGCCTCCCACGGTACGCGTCGGCGAGTTCTTCGTAATGAGCTCCGGATACGCTGCCTCAAGTTTTTTCAGGCGCATCATCAGCATATCGAAGTCATAATCCGAAATCTCAGATTCATTATCGTCATAATACTGCTTGGAATACTTCCGTATTTTTACGCCGCAGCTCTGACAGCTCTGTCTTTACCTCATCAATCTTGCTCATGATCTCCTCACAGCTTCAAAATCGGTTGCATACTTTTGCACGAATTTCTTGATTCCTTCCCCGGAAATGCAATGGACAGCTCAGCATCCTCACCTGATCCGCTGATGGCGACGATGCGCCCGTCTCCCCACTTGCTGTGGCGTACGGCATCCCCCGCCTTGAAAGGCTGCCGACGCATCGGGGCGGATCACACTGCCGTCCGCCGCCGTATGCTGCGGCGGCGGCATATAACGTTTTTCGCTCCGTGCGGGTACTGCGCTCACTCCATATATTGGACGGTGCACGCAGATCAGCCCCTCCGAAAAGAGTCCGCCTCCTTATGCTCGACCAGCTCCTCCGGGAATCTCTGCCAGAAAGCGCGAAGGACGCGACATCTCCGTACGCCCGTAGATCGTCCGCTGCCTTGCATGAGGTGAGGTAGAGCCGACGCTCGGCGCGCGTGATGCCGACATAGCACGTACGCCGCTCCTCCTCGATCTCCGTATCATCGAGCAGCGTGCGGGAATGCGGAAAGAGCCCTTCCTCCATCCCCGCCATAAAGACGGCGGGAAACTCCAGCCCCTTCGCCGCGTGAAACGTCGCGAGCGTCACTGTCCCGTCCGACTGCTCCGTCTGATCGACATCGGAAATCAGCGCAATCTGTGCGAGGAAATCCGCAAGTCCGTTCTCCCCCTCCGCTGCACCATCATCAAAGTTCTTCGCCACACTGATGAACTCACGCAGGTTTTCGAGACGGTCACGATTGTCTTCCTTCTTCTCCTCCTCGAGCGCAGCAGCATAGCGGACGTCTCAATCACATCCTCGACAATCTCATGGATGGGACGCGTTCCGAGCTGTCCCATAAAGGTAAAGACCATGGCGGCGAACTCCTCCAGCGCCAGCTTTACCTTGGCGGAGAGTTTTGGAATCATGGAGAGCAGCTGAGCATCCGTAATCACCTCAAAGAGAGATGCGATACTCCTCCGCCGTCTCCATCATGCGGGCGATGGACGTGGGGCCAAGACCACGGCGCGGGACATTGATGATGCGCAGAAGGCTCCAGTGTATCGCGAGGATTGTAGATCACACGCAGATAGGCGATGATGTCTTTAATCTCACGTCGATCGTAGAAACGCACCGAACCAACCATTGCATACGGGACACCCTGTCGCGTAAAAAGCCTCCTCAATATTGCGTGACTGCGCATTGGTGCGGTAGAGCACGGCAATATCGCCATACCTGACATGGAACATCGTGTGCAGACGCTCCACCTCCCGCACGATATAGGGAGGCCTCATTCTTTTTCCGTTGCTCCCTCATAGATCGTAATGCGGTCGCCGGTCGGATTATCCGTCCAGAGCTCCTTCTTCTTGCGCGTCAAGTTGTTCTCGATCACAGCGATTCGCTGCCGCAAGAATATTCTTCGTCGAGCGATAGTTCTGCTCAAGCAGGATAACCGTCGCCTCCGGGTAGTCCTTCTCAAAGTTCATGATGTTCCGCATATCTGCGCCGCGCCAGCCGTAGATCGACTGGTCTGCATCGCCGACGACGCAGATATTCCGGTGCTCTGCGGCAAAGCAACGGTGATCGCATACTGTGCGCCGTTCGTATCCTGATACTCATCCACAAGAATGTACTGGAACTTCTTTTTGGTACTTCGTCCGCAGTTCCTCATTCTTCGTAAGGAGTTCCACCGTCAGCATCAGCAGATCATCAAAATCCAGTGCATTGTTCTCCTGCAGCTTGGACTGGTAGAGCGCATAGATCTTGGCGACCTGCTCGGCAAAGAAATCCGTTGCCTGCGCCGTAAATGCCGCGACATCAGCAGACGGTTCTTCGCATCGGAAATATGCGCCTGCACCGCGCCGGGGAGCGGTATGCTTCTCGTCGATATTGAGCTCTTTCAGGCACTCACGGATCAGCCCTTGCTGTCCGCAGCATCGTAGATGACGAAAGTTCTTCGCATAGCGTCCGTAGTGCTCGAGCTCCATGCGCAGAAAAGCGGGCACAGAACGAATGGAATGTGCTCAGCCAAACGTCCTGCGCCGCATCTCCGATCAGTGCATCCACGCGTTCACGCATCTCGCGGGCAGCCTTATTGGTAAATGTAATGGCAAAGGATGCGGTAGGGCGGAACCCATGTTCCAGCAAATTGGCGATGCGAAATGTCAGCACACGGGTCTTTCCGGACCCCGCGCCGGCAACGATGAGGAAGGTCCCTGCAGGCATGCGACAGCTCGCTGCTGAGGGCTCGTTCAGCCCTTGCATCAAATCCATAGAATCGTCCCTTTCACTCCAAATAAGAAAGGCGGGGCCGCCGCCACGGCAACTCCGCCCCTCCCATATAACAGTATCCCTTATGTCTTAATTCGCTTAACCGCTTCCGAGGCGGCGGAATGATCTGCTTCTTGCGCGACATGACGCCCGGCAGATAGAGATGTGTTCACTCGTATCCTTGCGGAACGCCTCTCCCGATCAGCGTGCGCGGTGAACCCGTAAAAAGCGAGATAGGTCGCCTCCTCGAGAATATCCGTAATCATGACGGACTGAGGTCAAAGCCCTCCGTGTCGCAGATGGACTTCATCGCTGCGGAGGCTCATCCTCCTTTGCCATGATTTCCTTCGTGTCCATCACCGAGGTCTGACTGACGACAACACGATAGGCACCGATGGTGAACTCCTTGAGATCGTTGCGGACAATCTCCATCGGTGTCATATTGCCGACACTGGAGCCCGCCTTCAGCATCTCGAGGCCGTACGCGTTCATATCCACGTCTGCGATCTCAGCGAGACGCTCCGCCGCCTGTTTATCCTTTGGCGTGCGGGTCGGAGACTTGAACAGCACCGTATCAGAGATGATGGCGGAGAGCAAGAGACCTGCAATCGACGGAGGAATGTCGATGTCGTTCTGCCAGTGCATATTAGAGACAATCGTTGCCGTGCAGCCCGACTGGCTCGGCGTGAGTGTGAGATTGGTTCGCTCGTACTGATCCCACCGAAGCGATGATGATCGATGATCTCGATGATCTTCGCCTCCTCGATGCCCTCGACCGCCTGATTGCGCTCGTTGTGATCGACGAGAATCACCTGTGCCGGATCGGAGACCCCAGTCGGTCACGGCTCACGAGACCGACGATGCGTCCGTTCTCCAATACGGGATAATTACGGTAGTTGGTCTCCTCCATGATTCCCCTTGATATCAGACAGGGAGATCGAGCGGCTTTGAAAGCAGACGGGATTATCGTGCATGATGCGCCGAATGGGCACACACTGATTGATGAGGCGCGCCACGGTATAGGGTATCATACGGTGTCGAGAGGACGAAGATACCACGCGTCTCCGCTTCCTCCAGAGCCTCCGCCGGAACGCGGCCGTCCCCAGTCACGACAAGGCAGGAAATCCCCTGGTTAATGCAGGTCAGAATCGTCTCGGGCTTTCGGTCGCCCACGAGCACGATGTCGTTCCCTCTGATGATCTTCTTAATCGTTGCGATGCTTCCCGGCAGCGATGCGGATCTGTCCCTGATTGTCTCCGACTCATCACCGGAGACAAGCACCTGACTGATCGGTGGCATGAATGATGTCGCGATGGCGTACGCGCATATCCGCGAGATTCGTCATGCCGAGCTCCTAAAATACCGCTTCGCAAGATCACTGACCGAGACGATGCCGACGAGAAGCCCCTGGCTGTCCGTTACGGGAATCGACCGCAGATCATTCTCACGCAGAACCTCCCCCAGATTACGCAGGGTATCGTGCTGACGCACAACGATCTTGCAGTCCATCGCAATATCCTTGACACGCGGATAGAGATCGAGGGATCAAGAGCGGCTTTTTCGACATGCAGTACTCCAGTGCAAACCCGCGTTTCCTTATTCACTTTGCCGGCGCGTGCGGCAATGGCATTGACGCCCATGGCCTGTTTCAGATGGGCATCAGCCGATCGCGGAGCAGATCGAATCCGTGTCCGGATTACGATGCCCAATGACGTCAAAATTGGCTTCGCAACGTTCAAAATAGTACCTCCTATTACGGTTCTGTCCACCGCATACATCGTTGTTATTATAGCATATTCACTGATTCGATTCCATAAGCAAAAGAGATTCGATAAGCAAAAGAAAAGATGCAGGACATGAACCGCACCTGCATCCTTTGTATCCGCCTCACACCTCAAAGGCCCCCTTGAGATGATGGATCCTCCACTCCTTCCCGCGGCATAGACCTCAACGATGTCAAAACGGCAGGTGTTTGATCCATCCGTTTTTTTCGCGCAGATACCACATCGCCGTCTGTATAATCTTGCGCTGCTTTCGGTAGTTTACCGCTTCTGCAGGAAGTCCGCAACGAACGCTTCGTCGTGTCTTTACCTCGACAAAGACCAATGTATCACGATCCTTTGCGATCAGATCGATCTCCCCTATCTCGTGCGATACTTCTGTGCAGAATTCGATATCCCTGCGCACCGAGATAGCGGGCAGCACAGGACTCTCCGCGATCTCCCAGCACCTTATTGCTCATGGCGATTTCCTGCTCCCCATGTGACGGTCGATCCGATAGACATGGGCGAGCACCTCAGCGATCGTACGATAGAGCTCAGGAGGGATCTCGCGGTCAATCTCAAGCGCCATCAACATGTTGACGAGCGATTTATTCTGATAGACTGGTATGCCGTTTTTGCGTGCCTCCGCCAAAATGCGGTCAGCAACGAGGAACGGCCTTTTTGCCGTCACGCGCGGCGCACGATCCGACTTTGCATCATGTTTGATGGCAACAGCACGCGGTTCTTCTTCGCGCTGCTCCTCTTCCCTGTCCGCGTGATCCGGCATATCTCACCATCCTTGCCTTTCGTCTCTCAATCCACCAAGAATATTATATGAAGCGATCTCGTTATCGTCAATAGGCTATGCCATGACTGTCATCATCAGTTGGTGAAGAAACGGCGCTCACCTATCGCGCCGATCTGTATGCCCTCGATCACCAAAGAGGTTCCGTCAGCGGACTCACGTATACTGTCGAGTTCGTTACGGAACTCCCATGCGGCATCTGCATCAGAAAAATAGAGCCGCATATCGACATGATTCTCTTCGTAGATGCGATTGATGAGTTCGACGGTGCCGATGTGATCCGTGAGAACACAGATTCTGAGCCACGTCTCTTTCTTGACCCTGATCCGTCGCCTCGTCCTTGTGGGACTCATCGCAGACATGAATGTAGGCGGGATACTCGGTCTCTCCCATGAAGAGCGGCATCACATAGCTCATGGAGCGCTGTCCCGGCTGCGGTGCCGCATTCTCCCCTCCAGTGAGTGACGCATGGTCAGAGCCAGTGCCGCGACATCCCGCCCCGCACGTCTGTATTGCTCCGCCGTCATCTTGCGCGCCTTGACTAGATCGGCCATCTGCATAAAAAGCCCATAGGCGCGGAAGATCCGGCATCTGCTGTTCAAACGCCGCTTGGCGGACGGTTCCCGGGAATGTTCTGCTGTGTCAGCTGGATGAGTTGCTGGAGCTGCTTCGCATCACCTTCACTCAGGGTCTGCGTGCGTCCGCTGACGAAGTTCTGGAGCAGAAGTGTCTCGCGCTGGCTGAGATTTTCATTTTGCAGGAGCACGCGTGCCAGGTCGCGAAGCGTGCTCATCATCTGCGGTACATTCTCCATGGGGCGTGTGATGAACTTCGGAATGAGCGTCGGCGTCTCGGCCGTCTTTGCAGCATCTGAGCCATGCATCGTGGAAGCTGGCGGCTGTGTCGCCGCTGTCTCCGCCCGTCCCGCTTGTGAACGGGCGACCTGCTCCGTACTCTGAGGCGTTTGCTTTGCGGCTTCTGCGGTTCCTGTCCGCGCCTCTTCGCCAACGGGCTGACGAGCAGGATTCAGTGTCCCGCCCGTGCCTTCCTGACGCACGGGTGCACTGCCCTGCGGGAGAGAGTCTCCTGCTGCACGGTAGTCTTCCCCTGCTGCGCAGCGTTTTCCTGCACCATCTCCGTGCCCTGCCCGCGCTGTGCCTCTGCCGCAGATAGAGAGGGCGCGGCATTGCCTTTCGTGCCGATACCGACTGCGGCAGTATCTGCCTGACGAAGTGCAGGGGCTTCCGTTCCCTTTGCCGATGGTGCGAGGAGGCCTCCCCTGTTTTTTGCCCCTGTGCAGCGCTGTCGGCGGGAAGTTCCTCTGTGGCAGCCCGCAGTATCCGAGGCAGCTGTGGCAGCAGGCGCAGGATTTTGCATAGCTCCCGCTGCGGGCGCCGCCATGCGTACGTTCTGTCCACTTGCCGGCATCTGCGCCGCGCCCTCTTCTGCGGAGAGTGCTGCGCTTCCCTGCTGCTGTGTCGCCTGTGTCTCTCCTGTCTGCACCGGTGACTGCGTCCCTCCCGGCTGCGGCATTGTCTGCTGCGTCGCCGCTTCCGCGTCACGCGGCATCAGCAGCTGAACCAGCTGATTTAGAAACGTCATGGAGGAGGTACCGCCGCCGCTTTGCCGCAGCGGGTGCAGCACCCTGCACTCGCATTCAGCTGAGAGAGAACGGTCTGCAAAATCCTTCGGGAGGAGTTCGGCGTTTCCTGTATCAATCAGCTGAAAACGCGGCTTTCGTCAGCATGATCGGCTCAAATGTTCCGCCCGCATCGCTGGCAATGGCACTTTTCAACGCCGCAAGCAGGGTCGCCACGTCGTCGCTGACACGGGGAACTTCGTTTGTCTCCGCCATCGTTCCCATCTGATTCAACATACGCGCCAGCGTCGTCAGCTGATCCGTCGAAAAGCGCTGACTTGCCGCCGTACTGCCAAGCCCCTGTGCAAGTGTGGACTCAATCGAAAAAGACTGCCGAATGATATTCCGTATGACCTCTTTGAGCTCCTGCGGAATCTGCTCAACATTCGTCTGCTGACGTCCGCTGATTTTTGGACAGAACATCCGCCATACGGTCAATCGCAGTCTCAATGGACACGTTGGTACGCTGACTGAATGCCGCTGAGGCATTCTCCTGATCGCCGCGGCCTGTACTCCTTCGGTCGGGCGTTCCGATGAAATCCGCTGCGGTGCGGAGACGGCAGCCGCTGCTGCAGTTGCATTTGCTTCAATCGGCACAGTATTCACAGCCTTTTTCTGTTAGTTATCATCGAGCGAATGGGCTCGAACGTTTTACGATGCAGTGGGACAGATCCTCAGTTGCGGATCGCGTCGATATGTTCCTGTGTTCCATAGCCCCTTATGCTTAGCAAAGCCATACACCGGATACGCCTCGTCATACGTCAGCATCAGGCGATCTCGCGTCACTTTTGCCAAGATCGACGCCGCCGCGATTGATGCGGATTTGGCATCCCCTTTGACAATCGACTGTGATGCCATTCTCAGATGCGGAAGCGTCACAGCGTCAATCAGAACCTCCTGCGGTGTCGGCAGAAGCGCAGCGACAGCATCATACATCCCTTTACGTGTCGCCTCCAAGATGTTCATTCGGTCAATCGTCTCAGCGTCAATGAGCTCGACATGATAGGAAACAGCATCCGAAACGATTCTTTCGTAAAGCTCTTCCCGCACTTTTTCAGACAGCTTCTTTGAGTCGTTCAGTCGGGGAAGCAGGTACTCCTGCGGCAGAATCACCGCCGCTACTGCGACGGGACCCGCCAGAGGATGCACGCCCAGCCTCATCCACACCGGCGACGATAGAGTGCCCGCGCTCGGCGGCACAGCGCTCATACGCATACATTGCATAGAGACGCGCACGCTCCTGCTGTGTACGTTCGTAACGGCGAAGAATCGCTTTGGGACGGTTTTTCGCGCGTCACATTTGCAGGTATTGAGGAAATCCTCCGTCACATCTCCGCGACGAAAAACGTCTTCTATCTCTTTTTATCGTCATTTTCTCTGATTCCTTCACCGCACGGCTTATGCAGACGGTGTGCACGGCACTGCATCTAGGGAAATCCGCCCTAGTCTGCCACTCCGAAAATCCGTCAAAATTACCTGCTCCGCCTTTTCGTAATCAATTTTGCCGCCGGCACGGAGGCATCCGCGCTTTCGTCCAATGGCATCAAGCAGCTCTACCCCCTCAGGCAGAGGTTCATCCAGCCGATAACGCGTACACAGCGACTGCGGAGTGTCCCTCTCAAACGATTCAGGAGAAGCAGCACCACACTTCCCTACATCGTAAACATTGTCATTGATTGCCCCCTGTAAATGCAAGATGAAGCGCCGCCCTGCTGATCCTCAAATTTCGGCCAGAGGATGCCGGGCATATCCAGCAGCTCGAGCTGTGCACCAAGACGAATCCACTGCTTTGCGCGGGTCACACGGGACGGTTCTCCACCTTTGTCTTCGTGCCGCCCGACAGCCGATTGATCAGTGACGACTTGCCGACATTCGGAATGCCGAGAATCATACAGCGTGCGGCGTGGTTTCGCCCTCATGCTGCACCAATTTATCCGTTTTCGGCTTTGCGCAGCGTGCAATCGCCTGTACGAGTTCCTTCGTTCCTTCCCTTCACGGCATCCACGGGAACAGCAGAAAAGCCCTTCTGCGGCATAATACTTGACCCACGCACGTGTCACATATTCATCCGCAAGATCCGCCTTGTTCAGCACGATGAGCCGCGGCTTTCCCGCCCACAATCTCTCGCAGAACTGGATTTGCAGAACTCATCGGGAATGCGCGCATCGAGGAGCTCTACCACCACATCCACCGACTTTAGATTCTCCTGAACCAGACGCTCCGCCTTCCGCATGTGCCCCGGGTACCACTGGAGACTGGAATGTCGATTGCGTTGTCGTTATCCGTCATTATATATTCCTCTGAGCCTTGATTTTTACTGGATTTTATCAGCATACGTAAACTATAAAGAGAGAAAATCATAATTCATCATTATCAATACTATATCATATTTTCAAGAAAAATCCCATAAACGGGAGACAAAGGTTCTTTGTCAATAGTTGTGGAGATTTGCAATGGGTGGATATTCCCAATATTGCAATATCTTTTTCAAGTTTTCCGAACATCTTTCTTAAAAACGGTATTTTTAGTTGTGTTTTCCGAATTTCTGCTATATAATCACATCAAGGAGGTTGTCCAGATGGGTAGGTTTTTCAGAACGTCTACGCACGTCAATGGATTCTGCAAACATGAAAGCAGTCGAGCTTCATGAGCGGACGGGCATAAGCAAGGCTTCAATCAGTGAATATTTATCGGGTAACTACGAACCAAAACAGCGGAATATATTTAAGATAGCACAGGCACTGAATGTATCCCCAAGCTACTTAATGGGGGTTAATGACGATCCACGATCTCTGTGCAATCCCCCTGCCCCCACCTCGGGCGATCTGCCCGCCGTGTCGCCCACGGGGAAAAAGATCGACGCACGCACGCGCCGGCAGCTTGAAAAAGGTGCTCGATGACGATAACCTCACATACAACGGTGTAGTCCTCAAACGAAGAGGACAGAGAAAAGGTCAAAAAAGCGTCGAGCTTGCACTTCTGGGATATCAAAGAGAAGAACAAGCGCAAGAAGGATTGACCCTGAAAGAGCCTAGAGGAGACGGATGGCGATGGATTACAAAGACCCAAATAATCGGATGCATCTCATAAAACTGCGTTCTGACAGACGCTGCGACGATATTATCACTACATTTACAATCAGCTAAAATCCAACTACAAGAAAGCCGCTATCTTCATTCTATGGCTCGGAAAATATCTTTTCCTACCAAATGCAAGAGCAGAATTTTCGCCCGAACTACAACATCAACTATCGACGCGGTCAGGTAATTCTCGTTGATTTCGGCTATCGTATCGGCAGTGAGCTTGGCGGTGCGCATTATGCTGTTGTTCTGGACATGAAAAGCTCCAAACAAAACAATCAAGTAACCGTTATCCCCCTACGAAGTGATAAGGGAAGAGACAGACGTTATCTCTCGATCTACACGGTCAACATCGGGACAGAGATCAAGGATATTCTCGACCGACATCACCGCACCACTGCCAATATGTACGATAAGACAATCGCCGACGTTGGGCAGATGTGCACGATCAGCAAAATGCGTATTATCACACCGACAAAGGCAAAGGATTATCTTGCGGGAGAATATTTATCCTCTTCTGCGATGACCGCCATACAGGAAAAGATTCAACTGCTATTCTTTCAAAATTGACAAAGCCTTTCATACGGGGTATAATGCAGATACAAAGCGGCCATGAGCCGCAATATCTGATTCATGCTCCACGAGAGCATAAGAAAAGCCCCGTATGACATAGTCATATGGGGCTTTTGCATTCACGCTTTTCTTGACGGGATTCTCCCTGTTCGTGTATTATAATAATACACATGCCCTTCGCGGGCTCGGTCGTATGACCGCTAGAACACTGGAGAACCCAGTCAAGTTTAACTGGGTTCTTTCTTTTGACAATTAACCGTTGTAGGGGTTATACTATGAACACGAAGCGGCATCAAGTCGCTAACCAGTTCATTTTCGTGGTCTTGAGCCGCAGAGCCCCTGCATGAATCATGCAGGGGTTTTATTTTCTCAATAAAAACTGCCCACCGTGCCTTACACGATGAGCGGTGAATCAAGTATTCTCTAAGAAAGGAGGTTCACAATGACATATGCCCCTGACTATCTCAGTGACCTCATGGTGCGGATGGCGCATCACTCGACCGCGATCGAGGGCAATACGCTGACGCAGGGCGAGACAAAGAGCGTTCTCGTTGACGGCTATATCCCGCGTGCGATGGATATGCGTGAGCTGAATGAGGTGCTGAACTATAAGGCGTTCATGACGTTCCTTGTCGAGCAGTCGGCCGCCGGCATACCGCTCTCCCTCTCTCTGATCCGCGAGGTGCACGCGATCCTCTGCAAGGATGCGATCGAGAGCGTACCCGGACAGTTCAAGCAGCGCCCGAATATGATCATCGGTGCAGACTTCACACCGACACCGCCCTATCTTGTTCCGTCGGCGCTGACGGACTGGATCGACAATCTCGCTGCACAGATGGATGCCGCTGCATCCGATTCAGATAAGGTGCTCGCCATCTGCCGCCAGCACATCGCATTCGAGCATATTCATCCGTTCCCGGACGGCAACGGACGCGTCGGCCGTGCGCTGATGGTATACAGCTGTTTCCTCGCCGATATGACGCCGATCGTGATTCCCGTGGATCGGCGCAAGGAGTATATCAACTATCTCAATACGGAGGATTTGCAGGGATTCGCAACATTCGCCGAGGAACTGCAGGCGGAGGAACGCAGACGTATTGAAGCATTTTCGTAATAAAAAGACCGCCCGGAGCACCACCTCCGGACGGCAAAGAATAAATGTGAGGCTAATCACATCTACACCAATACCTATTATATGGGATTAGCCTCCAATTTTTCAACATAGGAGGCTTTTATCATGTCAAAAATCAAATAACCCACTAGATCACGTCCGCGTAAAAAGCAGCGCGGAGCATCGTGAGCATACTATTTCGAGAAGGCAAAGGTTGACGGCAAACGTCGGCGCGGCGAAGGCGGCGGGTATGCCACGGAGCAGGATGCACTCATGGCCGGAGTTGAGGCATACAACGCCTACGTCGGCGGCGGTGCAAAGAAGAACGATGCCAGCATCAGCTTTTGCCGACTACCTCGATATTTGGTATGAACGCACGCGACTCTATGCGCGAAATAACACATTGGAGCTACGGGAGAAGAACATTCGTCTGCACATAAAACCCGCGCTCGGTGAGTATCGTTTATCCTCCCTCTCCCCGCCATCATTGACCGATTCGTCCAGCAGAAGCGCAAGGACGGCTATGCCTATGAGACTGTCGCGCGGATCCTCAGCAACATCTCCACGGCACTCGACTATGCGATCTATCCGATGGAGCTGCTGCGGGAGAATCCTGCACGCCTTATCAAGGTGCCGGGCAAAGAGTTTGCCCCACTCAGTCATCGGCAGCCGCGTCGGCGCATCGAGGACAATGAGCTGGCAATGATCTTTCAGCGGCATCCGTTCGGCTCGACGTTCCACATGCCGCTTGTCATTGGTCTCTATTTCGGCACGCGCATCGGCGAGGCACTCTGTCTCTCATGGGATAATTGCGATATGCAGCGCATGACGCTTTCCATCACGCAACAGATACAGCGGCTTGCCATGCGCGGAAAGGTCGGCCTGCATTATGTCTGTGATCTCAAGACTGACAGCAGCCATCGGACGCTTTCCTTCGATGCACAGGTCATTCTTCCCCTCCTGCAGCGTTGGAAAGCGACAGCAGGCGAAGAATGAGCTCTATTATGGGGAGGATTATTTTTACAATTATATTGTCCCGGCGAAGGATTATCAGGGGCGCGATATCCGAAAGATTGTCTCCCTTGAAAAGGGGTATCCCGCGCCGGGTCCGCGCATCGAAATTATCTGCACGCAGCCGAATGGGAAATATATCAAGCCGACCACATTGGGCTACCAGTGCAAGCGGATCCGTGAGCTCGGCGTTCATGACTTTGATTTTCCACTGTATGCGTCACACGAATCTCACCATGCTCGGCGAATCACAGGCAGCGCCCAATGACATCATGGCGCGTGCCGGACACTCTGACTATGATACGACACTCCGCTACATCGAGAACCGCCCCGAGATGCAGGAGGTGCCTGTACAGATCATCTCCGACAAGGTGAAGAATGTGCTAGCCGCACAAAAAGACAGCCCTAAAAGCCTACGGATGTGATATAATCCGAGCAGGTGCTATCTATTCGGTAGGCGGTCAATCTTAGCCCCTGAGAGGGGCGATGCCGATGGAGCTATACGACTTTTTGGCGTTAGTGTTCATGGTGACGATCTGTATCGTTGCAATCAAGGCATAAGAAAACCCCGCCACAGCCACCAACTAAAGCGGGGAATCTTTTCTCAAAAAGCTATGGGGCTGACCGTTTACACGATAGCACCTTTTCTACGCCTATTATACGCTATGATCATGGAAAATAGCAATACTCTGTCCCCTGTCTCCCGTTCGTCTCCCTTGAAATTTGGGAGACGAATGGAGACATTTTACTAAAATGGGAGACAAGAAAAACCTTGCGCCCTTGAAATTCAAGGGTCTACTTCCCTGTTTTCCAGATTTGCCCCAGGTACCACTGGAGACTGGGAATGTCGATTACGTTGTCGTTTTGCATCATATTTTTCATCCTGTCCGCTTTGAAATATGCCACGCGAAGATACATGCACAAAAATGGATTTATTCCTCTCTACTCCAATTCTTCTGCCTTCGCACGGATGGCATAAAACTCCTGAAACACTGCTGGTTCTTCTGTGATGGATTCTTTCATCGCAAGCAGCCTCCTTTTCCCAACACGCCGATCCAATACGGCGAATATGCGTACGAGCAAGTTTTCGCTCTTGAGGCTCGCTTCGATACATTGCTGCTCAAATTCCGTAAAGGCGCGATAGAATGATCGTTGATCGAACACGCCCAACCGTAAGGCAGTGTCATCCATGAACGCAAATTCTTTTTTCATGCGTTTTTCGTAAGTCTCATCTTGTGGAAAATGAGTTGCTTTCAGCCAATTATTGTAGTAACAGCCCTTGATGATTTCTTTTTCCATTGTATCGTATAGCGGCACGTCCCTCGTGATCCGGGCTCCTGCTATACGATGTCACATAGTACTGAATATGCCCTCTGAGGCTCAGCGCCAGATAGTCCTTTTCGAGTTTTTTTCGGATTCCGCTCCAGCTTGCCATGTTTTCTTCTCCCAAGAAACTGACACATCCATCCCGCTCATTTGGCTGGCAGGATGCCCTGTGACAGTGCGGATATTGTCTCTACGTGAATTCTGTCCTCAACTATAGTTTATTCTATCAGCCATTCTGTGAATGCGTCAAGTCTCACTCGGATGTCCTGCGGAAGTACGTTTCCAGTGCTGTGGTAATCCAAAGCAAAATCCCATGAGTGGGAGACAAAAGGGAAACCATAGGATGCTACTTTTCGTTCATTTCACGTATCAGTCGCCCCTCGGCAAAGGTTTCCACCGAGAGATGATGCCCGTCGGTATGAAAGACAATCGCGCCGTCCTCATCCGTTCGGAGCGTTTTTATGTCCATTCGATCATAGCGCTCCACCACGTCGGCATGCGGATGTCCGAAGCTGTTCCCGGCACCGACACAGTAGATGGCATACAGGGGATGAACGGCACGGATAAATTCCTCTGAACTGGATGTATGCGAGCCATGATGTGGGATTTTTGAGAACGGTTGCAGAGGCGTCCGTGCCCGCCCTCAGCATCTTCTGCTCATGCTCTCGAACGAGATCGCCCGTAAATAGGAAGGACGCATCGCCGTAGCGGATACGGTAGACGTTCGACACCTCGTTGCCCGTCGCATTGTCCGATGGATCACGTGCCGGCGCATAGAGCACCTCCACAGTAACTCCGTCCAGAACAAAGGTCTCCCCCGCCTCCGCTCGGCTGAGTTTTGAGAGCAGCGGATTCGCATCACCGAGGCGCATGCTCATGGTGTAGGCATGGCGTCCCTCATCCGCCGTATAGACGTGTTTTACGGGCAGACGGGAGAGAATCGCCCCCGCGCCTGCCGCATGATCTTCGTGGGCATGCGAGAGAAAGATGTAGTCCACCTCGCGCACGCCGTAGTGTAGAAGATAGGGGACATCGACGCGTGCGCCAACATCAAACGCACCGTCTCGCGTACCGCCCGTATCAAAGAGCATCGCATGTCCGTGCGGCGTCACAACGAGGGCACAGTCCCCCTGCCCCACATCGATGAAGTGTACGGCCATCTCGCGCGGCATGACCATCCGCCATGCACATACACCAACAAGGAGGGAAAGACACAGCACAGCGACAATGCGGCGATATGCCAAGAGACGCGATAGGATCTTCCTGTGCATCTCTGGCGGCGCACAGAGGATCAGGATCACCGCATAATAGCAGACCGATGGGAAAAGCCCCATCGACGGCAGCCATACCTGGACAGGGGAAATGCTGCTAGGGCACGCGTCAGCTCGAACGATATGCCAAGCAGGACGCTGTCTGCGGCAAAGAGAATGCCGCCTAGGAGCGGCAGCAGATAGGTGACAATACCGGCAAAGAGTCCCATGATGATGATGAGTTCAACGATGGGCACAACAATGAGATTGGCGAAGAGCGCGGAGATCGACACCTGATTGAAATACCATGCCAGTACGGGAAGCACCATGAGCTGCGCGGCAATCGTAATGGAAAATGCCATGGAAACGAGGCGCGGCAGACGATGCATCTTCGCGGCGAGAACAGGGGCGAGAAAGAGAAGCCCCGCCGTCGCCAAAAAAGACAGCTGAAAACTGATGTGAAAGAGGAGCAGCGGCGATCCCATAAGCATGAGCAACCCTGTCAAAAGGAGCAGATACTTCGCGTCGCGCTCGCGCCCGAGCACCAGCCCGATGAAGGCAGCCCCGCCCATGATGCCGGAGCGTACGGCAGGCGGCACCATGCCCGCCAGCAGAACATAGAAAAAAATCGCAGAAAGTATAGCAGTGGCACTGAGGCCTCGCGGCAGGCGCAGGATCACAGCAATCCACGCAATCACGGCGGCAATCAGACTGATATGGGAACCGGACACGGACAGAATGTGCACGATCCCCGTTGTCGTATACGCCTCTAGCAGGGCGGGGTCGATTCCCTCATAGCCGCCGAACAGCATCGCAAAGATTGCCGCTGCATCCGTCTGTGGCATGACCGCACGCATGTGCTCAAGATAGTGCGTACGGATCTCTGCCGCGCGGCGCATCCACTGTTCCCATAGAGAAACATCATCACGGGACACGATGGATACACTTCCCCGATGCGCTGACAGAGATGCCGTGATCCCCCGCGTGCGAAGGAGGAGCGCCGTGTCTATCTGTCCGGGATTTTGATACCCATGGGGGCGGCGAATCTTACCCTCTGTCGTAATTCTGTCTCCAATGCGCCCCACATGCGGCGGCGTATCCTCCTCCACTCGTTCATAGAGGAGCAGCTGTCCGCTCGCGGCACGCTCTGCATCGCCTTGCCCCAGAGCGTGTACTTCGACCGTATAGCGAATCTGCCACGACCCGTCCGTGCGTTCCGTGACGCGCGGCATCTCCGTGATGATCCCAGAGACAGCAGTCTCCTCTCCTGTCGCACGAGATACATCCTGTGCCGGAAGCTCATACGCCCCCGCAAAGCGAAATAGCCCCGCAACGAAAAAAAGCCCCACAAACGCTATCCATGTTCGTTCATGCTGTTTCAGAACGAGGATAACGGAGGCTGAAAAAAGAATCAGTATGGCGGAGATAAGATAGATACGATGCACGGAAAGAGAAATACCGCTGCAGGCACCACAGACAATGCCGAGACAAAACACCGCCAGCAGCCCCATGAGGAAACACAGCGGATACTGTCCCGTTTTCATAGCGTCACACGATCTTTCAGTTTTTCAAATTTTGACGCGCCAATGCCGCGCACCTTCTTGATATCGTCGATGGACTGAAATGCACCGTTGCTCTCACGGTACTCCACGATACGCGCAGACATGGCGGGACCGATGCCGGGCAGTTCCTGCAGCTCCTTCTCGGTTGCCGTGTTGAGATTGATCTTTCCGTCCGCCTGCCTGCCGGTAGATGCCGCCGCTCCCCTTTTCTCCTGCGTCGCGCAGACGCATGGGCACACGAACCTGCATTCCGTCCTCAAGATGTGCCGCCATATTGATGTGGTCAACGTCTGCTGTCTCGATCACACCGCCGGCAGCATTCACCGCATCAGCGACGCGTTTGTCCTCATCCAGCGTGACCAGCCCGGGCTTCTTTACCTCACCCGAGACATAGACGGTAACCTTGCGCAGGGGCTCGACGTGCTCGGTCGTCGCCGCGTCGAGCGCGATGGAATCCTGCTCTCGATAGTAGCCGTAGGTCGCACCGATCAGAACGGCACCGAGCAGTGCCGAGGAGAATCAAAAGTGATTTTTATAGAGCGGCATCCGATCATCTCCCAGCACACAAATACCCAGTACACGTTTCTCCCGCTGAAGATCTCGATCATCTCGCGGCGCAGACTCGTACTAATGAGAAGGCGTGTCTTGGGCGGGATCTCATCGACATCCGTATTGAAGAGGTAGTTTTGGAGCTGCGGCTCCTTGATCAGCATCCGCGTATGGAAGAGGCTTGCCTGATAGAGATTGATGTCCACAGCATCGTACTCATCCAGCGTCTCCTGTTTGATAAACTCCTGGATGGAGGTCATCTTGCTGTCCATAAACAGCTTGCGGCCCTGCAGATCGCGCGTAAAGCCGCGTACGCGATAATCCATCGTGATGATGTCCGAGTCGAACTGACTGATGAGATAGTCCAGCGTCTGCAGCGGTGTAATCTCTCCGCAGGTCGCGACGTCGATATCCACGCGAAAGGTCGCAATGCTCGTATCGGGATGAAACTCAGGATAGGTATGTACGGTGACGTGGCTCTTGTCCAGATGGGCAAGTATCGTCTCCCCCGTCAGTGCTGTTCCGTTGATGGGCTTCTTGCTTCCCGAGATGACCGCTGCCTCCTCGGCGATGAGCATCGTCACGCTCGCCCCCTGCGGCTCGTAGTCCTGCTTTGCAATATTCAGGATCCGCGCACCGATCATATCGGTCACCTGCGAAAGGATCTTCGTGAGACGATCAGAGTTGTACTGCTCATCAATGTACTTGATGTAGTCCCGCTGCTCACGTGCCGACTTCGCATAGCAAATGTCATAAATATTGAAACTCAGCGCCTTCGTCAGGTTGTTAAACCCGTACAGTTTCAGCTTCCCATCCAACGCAGGAGCTCCTTCCTCGTCATACATATTTATCCATTATTCTTCTTGGGGGCATGCTCTGCCTTCCACGCCTTGATCCACTCCAGCCGTTCCCTGAAAACGACTCTCCATCCCCTGATCTGTCGGCTGATAGTACGCACGCCCCACCAACGCGTCCGGAAGGCACTGCATATTGGTGATATGCTCCTCTGCATCATGTGCATACTGATAGCCCTTGCCATAATCCAGATCCTTCATCAGCCGCGTCGGTGCATTCCGTATCACCAGCGGCACAGGCTCAGCGAGCATCGTGCGGGCATCGGCAGCCGCCGCAAGATATGCCGTCTCCATGGCGTTCGATTTCGGTGCGAGCGAAAGATAGACGACAGCCTGCGTCAGATGGACGTTACACTCTGGATACCCGATGTAGTGACACGCCTGATAGGCGGCGACGGCAAGCTCCAGTGCACGTGGGTCGGCAAGTCCGACATCCTCCGCGGCAAAACGCGTCACACGGCGTGCCACATAGAGTGGATCCTCCCCGCCTCCAGCATCCGCGCGAGCCAATAAACTGCCGCATCCGGGTCTGAGTTGCGCATGGACTTGTGAAGTGCTGAGATGAGATTATAGTGTTCCTCGCCGTTCTTGTCATAGAGCAGGGGATTTTTCGCGTAATGCACTGCGCGAGATTCTCCTCCGTGACGTACAGCTCGCCATCCCTGCTCATCCGCATTGAGGACGAGCATCTCGAGCGTCGAGAGCGCACTGCGTGCATCACCGTTAGCAAAGGCGGCGACGGCAGTGATCCCATCATCGGACAGATGGATGTGCATCTGCGACAGCTCTCTATCCGTTGCGATCGCATGTCGGAGGAGGCGTTCGATATCGGCCTCCGTCAGCCCCTGCAGGACAAAAGACACGGCAGCGCGGAGAGCAAAGCGTTGTTGATCTCAAAGGAGGGATTTTTCCGTCGTCGCTCCAATGAGGACAATGCTTCCTTCTCCACAAACGGCAAAAACGCATCCTGCTGTGCCTTGTTAAAGCGATGAATCTCATCGACAAAGACAACGATGCGCTCTCCGTACATGCGACGGCGATCCGCTTCCTGCATCACCGTACGGATCTCCTTGATCCCGCTCGTCACAGCAGAGAACGTGATGAACTCCGCCTTCGTACGCGCGGCGATGATCTGCGCCAGCGTCGTCTTGCCGACGCCGGGCGGTCCCCAGAAAATCATCGAGGTGATGCGGTCACTCTCAATGAGGCGGCGCAGTATCTTCCCCTGCCCCAGGAGATGCTCCTGTCCGACAAAGTCGTCAAGCTTGCGTGGACGAACGCGCTCCGCGAGCGGCTGATATGCCGCCTGTGCAAAGAGCCCCCCCTGTTCGTCCATATCCACACCTCCTGCACAGATTCTTTCACTCTGAATTATCTCATAAAATGCACACTTAGGCAATAGAAAAAACGGCCTGGACTCATCCAAACCGTTCTTATCGGAAGCACGGATAAAGTGAAGTCCGTCAATCGTGATGGCGTGGCTGAGTTTATCCGTGCTTCCTGTCGTCAGAGAATAAAGCGCGATACATCGTGGTCGCCGGCGATGTCTGCGAGACAACGGTCAACATACGCCGCGTCGATGACGACCTCCTTCTCCGTGAGATCGGGCGCGTCAAAGGAAAGCTCCTCCAAGAGTTTTTCAAGCAGCGTGTAGAGACGCCGTGCTCCGATGTCCTCCGTCTGCTCATTGACGGTCTCCGCCAGCTGCGCAAGGCGGCTGACGGCATCATCTGCAAAGCGCAGAGAGACGCCCTCCACGCCGAGCAGCGCGCTGTACTGCTTGATGAGCGCGTTGCGCGGCTCGGTGAGGATGCGCTCGAAGTCCTCCTTGACGAGCGACTTCAGCTCGACGCGAATCGGGAAACGCCCCTGCAGCTCGGGAATGAGATCCGACGGTTTTGCCGTATGAAATGCCCCCGCCGCGATAAAGAGCACATGATCGGTCTTGACAGGACCATACTTTGTAACAACCGTAGAGCCCTCTACAATCGGCAGGATGTCGCGCTGAACGCCCTCACGAGAGATGTCGGCGCCCGCACTGCGTCCATTACTCACGGCGACCTTATCAATCTCATCGAGGAAGACGATGCCGCTGTACTCGGCAGCGCGCACCGCCTCCTCGGCGACGACATCCATATCGACGAGTTTGTCCGCCTCCTCGGCCGCGAAGATCTTACGTGCCTGTGCGACTGTCACCTTGCGCTTGTGGCGGTTTTTTCGGCACGAGTTTCCCGATCATGGACTGGAGGTTGTCGCTCATCCCTCCAAGGAGGAGCCGGCAAACATATTGCCCATCGGGCGCGCGGATTCCTCCACCTCGACTTCGATGACATCATTTTCGAGCTCACCGGAGCGCAGCCGCTTGCGCATCCACTCACGTCCCGCCCGATACTTCGGCGGCTCTTCCTTTTCTCCTCCGGCTCATCCTCCTGCGAGGAGAACAGGCTGCCGAGCGGGTTCGTCGACTTCTTCGGCGGCGGAACAAAGACATCGATGAGGCGCTCCTCTGCATTCTCCTTTGCCTTGTCCTCCACTTCCTCAATCTTCTGCTGACGCACCATCCGCACGGAGGTCTCGACGAGATCGCGCACGATGGACTCCACGTCGCGTCCGACGTAGCCGACCTCGGTGAACTTGGTCGCCTCCACCTTCAGAAAGGGCGCACGCACGAGGCGCGCCAGACGGCGGGCAATCTCCGTCTTGCCGACGCCGGTCGAGCCGATCATGAGGATGTTTTTCGAATGATGTCCTCGCGCATATCCGCATCGAGCTGACGGCTCCGCCAGCGATTGCGCAGAGCGATCGCGACCGAGCGCTTCGCCTCGTGCTGACCGACAATATACTTGTCGAGCTCGGCGACGATCTCGCGCGGTGTCTGTTCGTTGACTCCGATCTGACTCATGATTCCAGTACCTCCACCGTGATGTGATGATTCGTATAGACGCAGATATCCGCAGCGATCGAGAGAGACTCCTTTGCTATTGCGGGTGCATCCAGCACCGAATGCGCCACGAGAGCACGTGCCGCCGCGAGGGCAAAGAACCCGCCCGAACCAATCGCCGTGCAGTCACCATCCGGCTCAATGACCTCGCCGTTGCCGGAGATCATGAGGATGCTGTCCTGATCCGCAACGAGGAGAAGTGCCTCAGTTTACGCAGCACCTTGTCCGTGCGCCAGTCTTTCGCCAGCTCCACGGCAGCGCGTTGGAGATTGCCGCTGTACGACTCCAGCTTGACCTCGAACTTTTTCAAAAAGAGTAAACGCATCTGCGACCGAGCCAGCAAATCCCGCAAGGATTTTTTCCATGATAGAGCCGCCGCACCTTGCGCGCGTTCGCCTTCATGATCGCACGCTCGCCGAAGGTCACCTGACCGTCGCCCGCGATGGCAACCTTGCCATCCTTTTTGACCGCCACAATGGTTGTTGCATGAAATGTCACAGTGTCTCTCCCTCCAAAAAGTGCTCCAAGTCCTCCAATGCACGCTCGGCCAGCATCTTCTTTTTCTCTGGCTTACGCGTGCGGCGCGGCAAATCCGCGAGCGGCGGCAGCAGCCCGAAGTTGATGTTCATGGGCTGAAAGTGTTCTGGGATCACAGGTCGTGATATAGTGTGCGAGTGCGCCGTGGCAGGTACTGGCAGGAAATACGGCAGGTGATTCCTCCCGTACCAGCCGCGCGGCATTTTTCCCTGCGACAAGCCCCGACGCGGCGGACTCGACATAGCCCTCCACACCGGTCATCTGCCCCGCGAATAGCAGACGATCATCTCCCGTGTACTGGAACGTCGGGCGCAGGTGACGCGGTGCACTGATAAAGCTGTTGCGGTGCATCACACCGTAGCGGAGGAACTCCGCCGCTGCCAGCCCCGGAATCATCTGAAAAACACGCCGTTGCTCCGGCCACTTGAGATGGGTCTGGAATCCGACGATGTTGTAGATCGATCCCGCTGCGTTGTCCTGTCGCAGCTGCACCACAGCGTATGGACGCTCCCCCGTCACGGGATGCTCAAGGCCGACGGGCTTCAGCGGACCGTAGAGGAGCGTATCGCGCCCGCGTGATGCCATGACCTCGACCGGCATGCAGCCCTCGAAGAAAATCGCTTTTTCAAAATCATGCGTCTCTGCCGCCTCCGCCGTCGTCAGCGCCTGCCAGAACGCGTCGTACTCCGCTTCGTTCATGGGGCAGTTGATGTAGGCGGGCTCCCCCTTCCCATAGCGCGAGGCGCGGTACGCCACATTCATATCAATGCTGGAGAAGCTGACGAGCGGTGCCGCCGCATCATAGAAATATAGCCCATCGTCGCCGAGCAGGCGGCGTATCGCATCCGCAAGCTGTCCCATCCGTCAGCGGTCCGGAGGCGACGATGAGGACGCTGTCATCCGTGGAGGGCAGCTCCGTGATCTCCTCGTGATACACATGGATCAGTGGATGCTGCGTAATGCGCTCCGTCACATAGGCGCTGAACGCCTCACGATCCACCGCCAATGCGCCGCCGGCAGGAACAGCCGTATGATCTGCCGCCTGCATGATGATGGAGTTCATGCGGCGCATCTCCTCTCTTGAGCACGCCGACGGCATTCATCAGCCCCGCCGCCCGCAGGGAGTTGCTGCAGACGAGTTCCGCAAAGGCATCTGTCTTGTGTGCCGGCGAGCGGCGCAGCGGACGCATCTCAAAAAGCTCCACGGCAATTCCTGCTTCAGCCGCCTCGTTACGCTGCCTCGGCACCGGCAAGCCCGGCCCTGATGATGCGTACGCTGCTCACGAGCGCGCCCCCTTGCGCGCGCTTGTCTTTCGTTTCGTTGTCGGCTTCTTTTCCGCAGCGTCCGTCTCCTTCGTCTTTTCAAGGGCTTCCTGTGCACGCTTTTTCTGGCGCGTCAGTTCCTTTTCGATGGGGCTGCTGATACGCGAAGGGCACGCCTCATTGCTGCAGTAGAGGATGGCGCGCCCCTGTACGGTAGCGATGCTTCTGCATAAAGGCGCCGCAGGTCTTGCAGGTTTCCTCTGGGGCTCATCCCACGTCGTATAGTCACATTCGGGATAGCGGTCACAGCCGAAGAACGCGCGCCCGCGTCGGCTCTTTCGCTCGACGATCCGCCCGCCGCACTTGGGACATGCGACGCCCGTATCGCGCAGGAGCGGCTTTGCGTTGCGGCACTCGGGGAAGCCGGGACAGGCAAGGAACTTGCCAAAACGCCCCTGTTTGACGACCATCATGCGGCCGCACTTATCGCAGGGGATATCGGTGACCTCCTCGGGAGTTCCACCGTACCGATGGCATCCTCCGCCTTTTTCAGCGTCTGTTCAAACGGTTTGTAAAAGCTGCCGAGCAGCTCATTCTTGTCGAGCGACCCTGTCGGCGACGCCGTCCAGTTCTCCCTCCAGATTCGCCGTGAACTTGACATCGACGATGTTCTTGAAATGCTCCTCGAGCATATCCGTGACGATAAAGCCCAGCTCCGTCGGGCGGAACTGCTTTTCCCGCCGCTCCACATAGCCACGCTTCTGGATGGTCTCGATGATGGGCGCGTAAGTGCTCGGACGCCCAATCCCCAGTTCCTCGAGGGTCTTGACGATCGACGCGTCGTTGTGCGCGGCGGCGGCTCGGTAAAGTGCTGCTCTGGATTCAACGCCCCCAGCGTCAGGGGATCACCGTCCACGAGGTCGGGCAGGAGCGTGTCCTTCTCCTTCTTTGCTGTTTCCGCCCCGACGTAGACAGCGGTATAGCCCTTTGAACTTCAGCTTTGATCCATGCGCGCGGAGGCGATAGTCCCCTGCTGCAATCTGTGCCGCGATGGTGTCGTAGACGGCGGCAGACATCTGACTGGCGGCGAAACCGCTGCCAGATGAGCGTATAGAGGCGGAGCTGATCGCGATTCAGATAGTTCTCCACCTCTGCGGGCGTGCGCAGGATACTCGTCGGACGGATTGCCTCGTGCGCGTCCCTGTGCCTTCTTCCCCATCGCGTAGACATTGGGACGAGACGGAACATACCCTTCCCGTACTCCTCACTGAGAAAACTGCGTGCCCTCATCCACAGCGAGATTTGAAATGCGCGTCGAGTCGGTACGCATATAGGTGATGAGACCGGTCGCGCCGTGACGCCCCAGAACAACGCCCTTCATAGAGCTGCTGGGCGATCATCATCGTGCGTCCCGACGTAAATCCAAGCTTGCGTGCCGCATCCTGCTGCAGAGAACTGGTCGTAAAGGGCGGCGCAGCTTTCTTCCTGCGTTCACTGCGCTTTACCTCCTGCACGGAAAATTTCTGCTGTGCCAGATCATCCGTCAGTGCCTTCGTCTCTGCCTCGCTGTGCAGGGCGAGTTTCTTGCCGTGCGCATGGGTCACCTCGGCGATAAAGGCGTGCTTATCCTTTTTCAGCTTTCGCCTCGACCGTCCAGTACTCCCTCGGACTGAAAGGCCTCGATCTCGCGCTCGCGGTCACAGATCAGACGTACCGTGACCGACTGGACGCGTCCGGCAGAAAGCCCCTTGCGCACCTTTGCGCCAGAGGAGCGGTGACAGCTGATAACCGACGATACGATCCAGCATCCGTCGTGCCTGCTGGGCATCGACCTGCGCCATGTGAATGGGGACGCGGATGATGCACAGCCTCCTCAATCGCGAGGCTTCGTGATCTCGTGAAAGACGATGCGACAGTCCGTCGCAGGGTCAACGCCAAGAATGTGCGCCAAATGCCAAGCGATTGCTTCCCTCGCGGTCAGGATCACTTGCCAGATAGATTTTATCGGCATCCTTTTGCCTCTTTTTGAGCGCACGAATCAGGTCACCCTTTGCCGCGCACATTGATGTATTTCGGCTCAAAGTTATGTTCCACATCAATGCCGAACTGACTTTTTCGGCAGATCGCGCAGATGTCCCATCGACGCACGAACGGTATACTGTTTGCCGAGGTGCCGCTCGATGGTCTTTGCCTTTTGCAGGAGACTCCACAATCACCAGAATCTGTGGTTTTTCCCCGCCGTTTTCGCTGTCTTCGTTTTCTTCGCTGTGCCGGCTTTTCGCCTTGCGGGCAGATGCTTGCGTCGCCAATCCGTCAGTCTCTTTTCGGCACGCCGATAGGCGTGCATTTCATTCTCTATGATAACGCCCTTCCAGCTGCATCTGCAGGAGAAGGAGCGGGAGGCTCGTTGTCGTGCTCACGGGCAGACTGTCGATGATTTCATCCATGGTCAGCGCATGATCGAAGCGAGAGCACCTGATAGACGTGCGCCTCTTCCGGCGTCAGCTGCGCGCGGGCAGAGCGCCGCTGTGGTGTCACGAGATGCATCTCTTCGAGAATTTCACGCGGAGATTCTACCGTGCGTGCCCCTGCACGAATGAGGTTATGGCAGCCGCCGCTCTGCGGCGAATAGATGCTGCCGGGAATCGCATAGACTTCACGTCCCCTCGCTGAGTGCCATCTCAGCGGTGATCAGAGAGCTGCCGCGCCGTGCCGCCTCAACGACGAGCACCCCTCCGCGAGTCCGCTGATGATGCGGTTACGCGCAGGGAAGAACATGGGCAGCGGCTGCGTCCCGGGGGCATACTCAGAGAGGACTGCCCCGCCCGCCGCAGCGATCTCCGTCAACAGGCGGCGGTTCTCGGGCGGATAGGCAACATCCACGCCGCAGCCGAGAACCGCAACAGTCCGTCCGCTGCGCAGTGCACCGCGATGCGCACGCGTGTCGATCCCGCGCGCCGCACCGCTGACGACAGTGACTCCCTGCTGCCGCGAGATGCTCCGCAAACTCGAGTGCAGCAGCCTCCCCATAGCCTGAGAATTTACGCGCACCGACGATGCCGATGCGCCGTGCATCAGGCAGAAGCGTGCCACGATAGTAGAGCACGAGCGGCGGGTCAAAGATCTCGCGCAGAACGAGCGGATAACATTCATCCTCCATCGTCACCATCGACACATCAGTGCGTCGGCAGTCCTCCGCGATGCGTTCCGGCAGATTAGGATCCCCCTGTATGTGCCGTGCAAGTGCGTCGGCAGCAGCATCCGTGAGTGCTCCTGTCGCACGCAGTTCCGCGGCAGTCATCGACCATACATCCTTTGCCGCAGGACAGACCTTTTGCAGCCGCTGCATACGAACGCTGCCCACCTGCGGACAGCGCAGAAGCGCCGCCAGATACCACCGATCTTCCACCTTCTACACGCTCCTCATCTTACCTAAATTTAGGAAAGAATGCAACTATCTTCTATATTATTATCGTGGAAACAGCTCATCGCCAAAGACATAGTAGACCATCAGAAAGATAAGCAGGAGTAAGAAAATATCCGCCATCCGAATCGCTCCTTATCAAAAGAGGGCTGAGCCCCTCTCAGATTCTGCATCATCACATCACGCGACGTGCACCGATATAGCATGCGCCCCAATAGCCGCCGTACAGATTATCAATCGCGACCCCACGGCTCGACGAAGCATTGATGAAGTTGCCATCACCGAGGTAGATGCCGACGTGCGACGGACCATAGTCATACGTGGAGAAAAAGACGAGATCGCCGGGAACCATCTCTGCTGACGAGACGGGATAGCCGACCCCATACTGCGCATCTGCCGTACGCGGGAGATAGATCCCTGCATTGGCAAAGACGTAGCGAACAAAGCCGGAGCAGTCAAACCCTGCCGGCGTCGTTCCGCCGAACGAATACGGCACACCGAGGTACCGCATGGAGTCCGAAACAATGCGGCGCACGAAATAGTTCGAGCCGCGGCTGACCTGCGGCATCGCCTTTCCGAGAAGAGCCCTCGCAGGTTGACGATCCCTACAAGACCATCCACGGCAAGGCCGTGTGCTGCTTGGAACTCCTTGACTGCCTCCGCCGTTGCCGGACCAAAATCACCGTCCGCAGCGACATCGTATCCGTAATTGGAGAGCTGCCCTTGAATCTCGGCAACATCCGTTCCCTGATCACCGATCTGGAATGACTCTGCGCTCGCGATTGATGCGGAGCAGAGAAGCATAGTGATAACGCAAGAATCTTGATTTTCTTTCGCAAGCAAACACTTCCTTCCACAAGTGTACAATTACATTGGCTACGAGAAACCAATAAGCCGAGTTCTGTTCCGCCCCCAAAAAGGCGGTGACAATCATTTATCTGGGACACCTGTTGCCAGGCATCTCAAGCGACGCTACCCGGAAGGCCGACGGGCCGCCGGAAATCCTTCCCTATTTGGTCTTGCTCCATGTGGGGTTTACCGAAGCCGGCCGGTCACCCGACCGCTGGTGCGCTCTTACCGCACCTTTCCACCCTTACCGACGATGTCGGCGGTTTAAATTTCTATGGCACTGTCCCTGAGGTCACCCTCGCTGGACGTTATCCAGCACACTGCCCTATGGAGCTCGGACTTTCCTCATCTGCTGAAACGCAGACGCGATTGTCTTGGTCTCTCATACCAACGGGGAGATTATACCACATCTGGGGGAGAGGTGTCAAAAATGCCCCAACGCCTTGTAGGATGCGGAAAGAAACGATTTCATAGGAACAAAGCGACGATTTTGGGTCAAATTTTTCTAAAAATTATTGGAAAAATACATCGATTACCATGCTTTTCCGACAATTTCCTGTATATTCGATAGCTTTTTATCGTGCAGATACTGTCCAAGACCGTCACAGATTTTCATCGTAATTTCGGGATCAGCAAAGTTCGCCGTACCGACGGCGACGGCAGACGCTCCCGCAAGAAAGAACTCCACCGCATCCTGCCACGAGGCAATCCCCCATACCGATCACGGGAACGCGGACGGCATGCGCCACCTCCCACACCATGCGCACGGCAACCGGCTTTACGGCAGGGCCGGAAAGTCCGCCCGTCCGATTGCCGAGAACAGGCTGCCAGCGGTGTATATCAATCTGCATGCCGATGAGCGTATTGATGAGCGATATGGCATTCGCACCCGCATCTTCTACGGCGAGAGCCATCTCCGTGATACTGGTCACGTTCGGAGACAGCTTAGTGATGACGGGATGTCTGCTCTCTGCGCAGACCGCACGCACGACCTCTGCCGCCGCACGCGGATCCGTGCCAAAGACAATCCCACCCTCCCTGACGTTCGGACAAGAGATGTTGACTTCGAGTGCCGCGACGCCCGCGCTATTCAGCCGTGCGGCGAGTGCCGTCTAGTCCTCCACGGAGCTGCCTGAGATATTGACAATGACGTTCATGCCATAGTCTGCGATACGCGGCAGTGTTTCATGGAGGAACACGTCTGCCCCGGGGTTCTCGAGGCCGATACAGTTGAGCATCCCCTGCGGCGTCTCCGCAATCCGTACCCCGTCATTTCCACGCCGCGGGAGGAACGTCGTCCCCTTGACCATCACGCCGCCGAGACGCGCGAGATCGACGAAATCCGCGAACTCCTCGCCAAAGCCGAACGTCCCGGACGCCGCAAGCACAGGCGTCCGCATCGCGATGCCCTGCAACATTGGTGCAGAGCAGCGCGTCATACCGTGCCCCGGCACTATGAGACATTTCCGTACACCTCCTCGGCAGAGAACACGGGGCCGTCCTTGCAGACCTTGCGGCGTCCGCTGCTCGTATCCACGGCACAGGAAAGGCATGCCCCGAGGCCGCACGCCATGCGGCGCTCCAACGACACCTCACAGGGCAGCCCAAAGGACGCCGCCATCTGAGCGACGCGCTCCATCATGATCGGCGGGCCGCAGACGGCGACAGCATCATAGTCACCCTCCTGCAAGAGCTCCGGCAAAAGCGTTGTCACAAAGCCCTCCGTCCCGTACGAACCGTCATCCGTCGTCGCGTGAACGGCGCGAACATGGGGGCGGAAGAGCTCCTCCCAGAAGAGCTCCGCCTTCGTCCGCCCGCCCATCAACACGGAGGAGCTTCCATGCGCCGCCGCGAAAAAGAGAAGGGGCGTCAGCCCCATTCCTCCTCCGACAAGCAGCGGATGTCGATACGTGACGTTAAAGCCATGCCCCAGAGGGCCGAGTACGGAGATCGTCTCTCCCGCGTCCGCCGCAGCGAGGAGCTCTGTCCCACGCCCGACAACGCGATAGATGAGGCGAATCTCCCCCGCCTCTGCAGAGGTCTCCGCGATGCCGAGCGGACGCCGCAGGAGTGCTCCGCCATGCGGAACAGCGACCTCAACGAACTGCCCCGGCCGCGCACTGCGGGCAATCGTCGGAGCAGAAAGCGTCAGATCATAGACCCCCGCCATCGGACTCCGCTGATGCAGAACGCGGGCCTCCTCACATACCTTAGGCAAGATCATCCCCTCCGCCGACATAGTCCTGCAGTGCAAGCGCATAGACAAGGCGCCGCTTCTGCATAAACTCAAGGACACGGAGCACCTCCCAAGCCGTATCGAGCGAGGTGAGACACGCAATTCCATGCTCGACCGTCGCGCGGCGAATCTTGAAGCCGTCGCGTGCCGAGTGCTTCCCCTGCGTCAGCGTGTTGATGACCATGCTGATTCGCCCGCTCTTGATCATCTCGATGATGTCCGTGCTGCGCTCATGCACCTTGCCGACAACCTCGACGTCGATGCCGAGCGACGCGATAACCTTTGCTGTGCCCTCCGTCGCCGCAATCTCGAAATCGAACTCAGAGAATGCCTTCGCGAGCTGCTTGAGCTCATCCTTATCCTTATCCGCCACCGTAAAGAGCAGACAGCCCTTGGTCGGCACATTGAGCCCCTGACCCGACAATCGCCTTTGTAGAGCGCACGGGCATAGTGATAGTCAATGCCCATGACCTCACCCGTGGACTTCATCTCAGGGCCAAGCGAGATATCGACATCCGTCATCTTGGCAAAGGAGAACACGGGGGCTTTGACGGCGACATAGGGACGCGGCGGAACAAGCCCCGAGTGGAAGCCGAGTTCCTTCAGCGTATGCCCCATCGCGACCTGTGTCGCAACGTGAACCATATTGACGTTCGTGATCTTCGAAAGGAATGGAACGGTACGGCTTGAACGCGGATTCACCTCAATGATGAACACCTCGTCATGCGCCACGACGAACTGGATGTTGAGCAACCCTTTGACGTGCAGGGCGACGGCAAGGCGCTTCGTATAGTCGATGATCGTGTAGATCACGCGCGCAGACAGCGTCTGCGGCGGATAGACTGCGATACTGTCGCCCGAGTGAACGCCGGCGCGCTCGATGTGCTCCATGATGCCCGGAATCACGACATCCACACCGTCGGAGATCGCATCGACCTCGACCTCGGTGCCCCTGCATATAGCGATCCACGAGCACGGGATGATCCGGCGTCACCTTGACGGCACGGCTCATATAGTCGCGAAGTTCTTCCTCATTGTAGACGATCTCCATCGCACGGCCGCCGAGCACATAGGAGGGGCGAACCATGACGGGATAGCCGATGCGCGCCGCACCCGTGACCGCGTCATCGAGATTGGTCACGCTGATGCCCCTCAGGGCGTGAAATCTCCGTCTCTGTCAGCACCTCATCGAACCGCTCACGATCCTCGGAGCGGTCAATATCGTCAACAGACGTACCATAGACGTGCAAACCGGCGCGCTCCAGCTCCGCCGCAAGGTTGATGGCCGTCTGTCCGCCGAACTGGACAATGATGCCGTCCGGCTTCTCCTTGTCGGCGATGTTCAGCACATCTTCCACCGTCAGCGGCTCGAAGTAGAGACGGTCGGAGATGTCAAAGTCCGTGCTGACCGTCTCCGGATTGTTGTTGATGATGATGGCTTCGATGCCCATCTCGCGCAGCGCCCATACAGAATGCACAGAGCAATAGTCAAACCCCACGCCCTGACCGATGCGGAATCGGCCCCGAGCCGAGCACAATCACCTTTTTCTTGTTCGATACGGCGACCTCGTCCTCCGTCCCGCGGAAGGTGGAGTAGTAGTACGGCGTCATCGCCTCGAACTCAGCGGCACAGGTATCCACCATCTTATAGCACGGCAGAATATTGTTGCTGCGGCGCATCATGCGGATCTCATCGCGCGTCTTTCTGCGTGATCTCGGCGATGGAAACATCGGCGAGACCGACCCACTTGGCAGCGGCGAGAAGCTCCGGCGTGAGCGGCTCCTCCGCAAGCTGACGCTCAACATCGGCGATATGCTTTCCAGCTTATGGATGAAACCACTTGTCCACCTTCGTGATGCGCGAGATGTCGTCCACGGACAGCTTGCCGCGGCGCAGCACCTCCGCCATGACGAAGATGCGCTCATCGTTGATGAGAGCAAGCTGCTTTTTCCAGACGTTCATCATCCCAGTCGGCAAAGCGTTCCAGATAGAGACGGTTCACGCCGATCTCGAGGGAACGTGCCGCCTTGAGGATGGCACCTTCAAAGCTGCGGTCAATGGACATGACCTCGCCCGTCGCCTTCATCTGCGTCCCGAGGGTATGATCCGCGTAGACGAACTTGTCGAACGGCCAACGCGGGAACTTCACCACGCAGTAGTCAATGGCAGGCTCAAAGCAGGCCTTCGTCTTCTTCGTGACCGAGTTGACGATCTCATCCAGCGTATAGCCGATGGCGATCTTCGACGACACCTTGGCAATCGGGTAGCCCGTTGCCTTCGACGCGAGCGCCGAGGAACGGCTGACGCGCGGGTTCACCTCGATGACGTAGTACTGATCGCTCTTCGTATCGAGCGCGTACTGCGCGTTGCAGCCGCCCTCAATGCCGAGCTCGCGGATGATCCGCAGACTTGCGCTGCGCAGCATCTGATACTCGTGATCAGTCAGCGTCTGTGCGGGCGCAACAACAATACTGTCTCCCCGTATGGACACCAACAGGGTCAAAATTCTCCATACTGCAGACGGTAATGCAGTTATCGTTTCCGTCACGAATGACCTCGAACTCGATCTCCTTCCATCCCGCGACACTGCGCTCGATGAGCACCTGCCCGATCATGGAGTAGTTCAGGCCCTTAATAACGATGGCGACGAGCTCTTCCTCGTTCTCCGCAATGCCGCCGCCCGTACCGCCCATGGTATAGGCAGGGCGGACGATGACAGGGTAGCCGATCGTGTTGGCAAAGTCCACAGCAGCGTGGACATCCTCGACAATCAGGCTCTCCGGAATCGGTTCACCGAGCTTCTCCATCGTCTCCTTAAAGCGCTCGCGATCCTCCGCCTTCTCGATGGCATCGAGAGACGTACCGAGGAGCTCCACACCGTACTCTGCCAGATCCCTTCTGCAAGCTGAACGGCAAGGTTCAGTCCCGCCTGTCCGCCGAGCGTGGCGAGAAGGCCATCCGGCTTCTCCTTGGTAATAATCTCCGTCAGGAATTCCACCGTCAGCGGCTCGATGTAAACACGGTCGGCGATATTGGTGTCTGTCATGATGGTAGCAGGGTTGTTGTTGACGAGGACGACCTCCAGCCCGTCTTCCTTCAATGCACGGCAGGCCTGCGAGCCGGCATAGTCAAACTCTGCGGCCTGTCCGATGAGATGATGCCGGAGCCGATCACCATGACTTTATTGAGATTTTTCCTTACGCGGCATCCTCTCACTCCCCCTTCATCAGTGCCCAGAACTCATCAAAGAGATACATATTGTCAGTCGGGGCCCGGCGCAGCCTCTGGATGGTACTGCACCGAGAAGATCGGCGCTGACGTATGCCGCAGCCCCTCAACCGTATCATCGTTGACGTTCGTATGCGTAATGACGAGCGGCGTCCCCTCGAGCGAGGCGGGTCAACCGCATAGCCGTGATTCTGCGCCGAGATATGCACGCGGTTCATCCGCAGATTCTTGACGGGCTGATTGCCGCCGCGATGGCCGAACTTCATCTTATAGGTCTTTGCCCCAAAGGCGAGCGCGAGCAGCTGGTGCCCGAGGCAGATGCCAAAGATCGGCTTCTTTTCCCGCCATCTTCTGAATCTCCGCGACGATCTCAGGCACATCCTGCGGGTCTCCCGGCCCGTTGGACAGAAAGATGCCGTCGGGATTCAGCGCGAGCACCTCCTCGGCACTCGTGTACGCAGGCAGCACCGTAATCTTCGCACCAAGGCGGTTGATATTCTCCAAAATGCTGCGCTTGACGCCGAAGTCCAGTGCGGCAATATGCGGCGCGTCCTCCTGATCCGTCTCCATGACATAGACTTCGGACGTTGTAACCATTGCCACGAGATCGCGCGGCAGCTCCTCCGCCTGCAGTGCAGCGATCTCATCCGGCTCCGTGCCGTCAGGGACGATCACGCCCTTCATCGAGCCGGCGGCGCGGATATGGCGTGTCACCGCTCGTGTGTCTACGTTATAAAGGCACGGGACCTTTGTTCTGCGTAAGAAAAATCAATCAGCTCTTCTCGGACTGCCAATTATTCGGCGCATCGCAGAGCTCACCGATGACAAAGCCGCGCACAAAGGGGCGACGGGACTGCATAAATTTCTCTGCCGTACCATAGTTCCCCAATCAGCGGGTAGGTCATCGTGAGAATCTGTCCGCAGAACGACGGGTCGGTCAGACTTTCCTGATACCCCTCGTCATGGTCGTCGTAAAGACAACCTCCCCCACCGTCTTTGCGCTGCCGTCCAGCAGCTCTCCCGTATAGGACGAACCGTCCTCCAAAATCAGTTTTCCTCTCATATTGTTATGACTCCGTCCTTCATCACAATATTCCCGTCTACGACCGTCAGCACAGCCTTTCCTCGAAGTTCCCGTCCGACAAACGGCGAGTGACTGCCCCGCGTGTAGAACTTTTTCTCGTCTACCGTCCAGACGCAGTCCGGATCAATGACCGTCACATCTGCCGAGCGCCCTCGCGCAGCGTCCCTGCATCGAGATGAAAGACGCGCGCAGGCGCATAGGTCATACGCTCGATCAGCGTCTCAAGCGGGAGCTTCCCCGTGTGAACCAGCTCCGTCATGAGCACGCCGAGTGCCGTCTCAAGCCCCGGGAAGCCGCTCGGCGCATAGATGTACTCGCGATCCTTTTCCTCGCGTGCGTGCGGTGAGTGATCCGTTACGACCATATCAATCGTCCCGTCGAGCAGTCCCGCCAACATGGCTCGCTGTGTCTTTTTCCGTCCGCAGCGGCGGATTGACCTTTGTCGAGCTGTCCGTTGGATCGACGCAGTCCTCCGTCATCGTGAGATGATGCGGAGTGACCTCTGTCGTCACATGCACACCGCGCGCCTTCGCCTCGCGTACCAGCTGGACGGCACGCGCCGAGCTGATATGGGCGACGTGAACATGCGCACCCGCGTACTCAGCGAGCATGATGTCGCGCGCAACGGCAATATCCTCGGCGACAATCGGGCGCCCCTTGATGCCGAGCATCGCACTGCGATGCCCCTCATTCATTGCCCCTCCTCTACGAGAGAGGTATCCTCCCTCATGATTGATGATCGCCTTATCAAACGGCGCAAGATAGTCGTATGCACTGAGGGAGAGACTTTGCCGACGGGTCGAAATGACCATCGTCTGAGAAGGCGACCGCCCCTGCCTCAACCATATCGCCGAGCTCTGCCAGCTCTTGCCCTCCTGATTCTTCGTCACGGCACCGATGATGCGGATGTGCATGACCGCCGCCTCTTCGGCGCGCTTCTGCAAACTCGTCACCAGTGCCGCCGTATCGACGACAGGGCGCGTGTTCGGCATCGTCGCAATCGTCGTATATCCTCCTGCCGCGCGGCGCGCGAGCCGGAGGCAAAATCCTCCTTGCCTCCTGACCGGGCTCGCGGAAAATGTGTGTGCATATCGATCAGACCGGGCACAACGACCTTTCCCGCAGCATCGTAAATCTCTGCGCCGTCAGCGGCAAGATTTGCGCCAACGGCGCGAATCACACCGTCCTCAACGAGGACATCGGCAACTTCATTTCGTTTGGAGGCGGGATCAATCACCCGTCCCCTTTCAGCAGCAACGCACGCATCTCAGGCCTTCCCTCCCATCAGTACCAGTGTAAAGAGCGCCATCCGCACGGCGACCCCGTTTTTGACCTCCTCCCGGATCCGCGACTGCACGCCGTAGGCGACGGACTCGGAGATCTCCCATCCCTTATTCATCGGACCGGGATGCAGCACGAGAGCATCCTCCTTCGCCAGTGCGAGCCGCTCCTCACTGAGCCCGTAGATGCGCGCGTACTCCCGCGTCGACGGGAACAGCCCGCCCTTCATGCGCTCGAGCTGTATGCGCAGCACCTCGACCACGTCAGCCCCCTCAAGAGCATCCTCCACGCGATCATGGATCGTGACGCCCTCCTCCTCACGCAGAAAGCGCGGCAGGAGGGTGCGCGGTCCCGCGATATGGACATCCATCCCCATCTTTCGCATGCCATGAATGTCAGATCGCGCCACGCGGCTGTGCAGAACATCACCGAGAATGGCAACCTTCAGCCCCGCGAGTTTCCCCTTGTTTTCCTCAATCGTATAGAGGTTAAGCAGGCCCTGTGAGGGATGCGCATGAGCGCCGTCCCCCGCATTGATGATGACGGGAGAGACCGCCTTGGCGGCATAGGCAGCCGCCCCCTCAGCTTTATGGCGCATGACAATGGCATCCACGCCCATCGCCTCGATCGTATAAAGCGTGTCGCGCAGGCTCTCCCCTCACGATGCTCGAGGCGCTTGCCGTGATGTTCACCCACATCGGCGCCCAGATACTTTCCCGCCAGTTCAAATGACGTCCGCGTCCGCGTGCTCGGCTCGTAAAAAGCGTCACAATTGCCTTGCCGCGCAGTGCGGGCACCTTCTTGATGTCACGCCCGACGATATTCTTCATCTCGCGCGCCGTACTGAGAACCAGACGGATCTCTCGGCGGAAAAATCCTCCAGACCGAGCACATCCCTGTCCTTTTGAGCGATAACTCCTGTCCCATGTGCATCCCTTTCAACAAAAAGCCTTCTCACGCCGAAAGAAAGGCATAAGAAAGCTTTGCATCCAAAAATAAACTCTGAATGACCGCGTCGAATATTTCATTGAAAACTCCCTTAAGGCCTCATATAAATCTCTTAAAGGCAATATAGAGAAGAGTGCATCAGCACTCACTTTCTTTTCTATCATTATACGAGGTCATGACAAAAAGCAATGGAAAAATCGCGGGGCATTGTGTTGAGCGTAGGATTACAATAGATATGTTACACTAAGTAAATAAAAAGAGAAAGCCAATTTGTGTTATGCTCTCATCTAGCAAAACAAACCACACAAAGGAGAGCTTTTCATGAAAAACACTAAGACATCAGGTACTATCAAGCGATTCTTTCCCTATGCAGATAAGCACGGTGTCACAAAAGGCTGCCATTAAGTACCGTACCTATCGCCAGTTCATCTACCGTCTGCGTAATCGCTACGATGGCACGCCGGAATCCCTCGCGCCAAAGTCGCGACGCCCCACCATCACCCCCAACGAACACTCAGACAAAGAGATCGCTCTCATTCTACGGATGCGCAAACGTCGTCCCAATACAGATCTTGTCCGTTTCTGGGTGCGCCTGCGTAAAAGGGTATACACGCTCTATCGCTGATCTTTATCGCTGCATGAAACGCCTCGGGCTGAAAAACAAGCACGCCCAAGAAGAAACCTGTATACCAGCCAAAAACCATATCAGCAGGCAACCTTCCCCGGAGAAAAGGTTCAGATTGATGTTAAAGTCGTTCCCGCTGCCCTGCATTGTCGGACAGGCAAAAGAGCAGGGCGAAAAGATGTACCAATATACAGCGATTGACGAATGCACACGCTTTCGCTTTATTGCGGCATTTAAGGAGCAGTCGACGTATTCGTCCATGCTCTTCCTGCAGCAGCTCATCCGCCGTTTCCCGTTCCAGATACATAAAGTACAGACGGATAACGGTGCGGAGTTTACCAAGCGTTTCCAAGCGGCGGATGAAGAGAATCTGACACTATTTGAAAAGGAGTTAAAGCGTCTAGGGATTGCACACCAGAAGATTCGCCCCTACACGCCAAGACATAACGGAAAGGTAGAGCGTTCTCACCCGGAAAAGGACAACGAGGAGTTTTACGCCACACATACGTTTTACTCGTTTGAAGATTTCAAGGTGCAGCTTGCACGGAGAAACAGAGAGTATAACAATTTTCCTATGCGTCCCCTAGGATGGAAATCTCCCCGTGAGGCTCTTTCTCTTCTTCTCTCTTGTGTAAACTATATGATTGACAAACCTACACCCTTTATATGTGCAACTTAATTATACAATATTTTACGTCCTTACCTTGCTTTTTACACGTACCATATCGTATACTTGTATGCGAAGCGAATTTTTCTCATCGCTTACACGAATGATTACAATTCAAAGGATTTGCAGCTGAAGAAATCTATCTGCAGACCATCTCGGATCTCACCGGAAATTGGTGGTGTAGGAGATGATCTATCGTGCCGTACGGTTCCCCGAATACATATCAGAAGCTCGCAATGGTCAACGGATTATAAAAACCTTTATTCACGGCATCCATAGCAAATCAGCGCAGGGACAGACGATGCACCTCACTGGACAGGAACCCTGGACCGAAAGTCTTTGCAACCTACTCAAATCAACAACAAAAACAGCGTCGACTCCATAGCAGACACGTGTGCTGAACTGGTGCAAAACATATATACACCCATATAATGTCGAAGTTTTATGTGAGTTGCTTGAATGCGAACAACACGCCGTGATACCCCTATATGATATTATTGAGCAGGACGGAGCATTTTCTATTGACGATTTTGGTATGCGACTTATCCAATCTTGGTAGCGCCTTTGAAATGTATTACGCCTGCGACGGCTCAAATATAATCATGATGCCAACTGTGCTATCATATTTATACTACGAAGGGCGTCTTTGCGATGGATTGCCCTTTTTAGAGTTGATACCGTTCCTCTAGTAAATCCGAGGAGGATTTCTCGCAGAAGGTCTTGGCTGACTACGACATACTTATGGAGAAACTGCTCAATTTGTTCCCAAACTTCCGAATGCGACTATATATTAATAAGAAAAGTCATAAAGTAATGTTTGGAGCAGATATTCAATCCATCTTCGACATAGCGTGGTACACGTTCGCTCGGTTGACTGCCGACGTTGCTCCACCAATGGACGATGCCCCAAATTATATGTTTTTCCAAAGGTTCAATTCTGACCTGTAGGTGTTAGAAAAATATTTCGCTGCGCCGTTCAAGCAGACAACTATACTGTGATAATCCGAACTGCTGCTGAGCAGTAATAGGAAAAATCGTATGGCGTGTTATGAGGAAGAAGGCTAAATAATCATCCATATAGAGAATAGGAGCTAACTATAATATGGCAAATATGAAAACTTATATAGGGTATGCAATGCACAAGTACTGGGGAAAACCATTTAATGAAATATCACGGTTCATAGGTCATACATCAAATGTAGGCGACACTGTGTTAGACAGTTTTTGCGGTTCTGGTGTAACTTTAATCGAAGCAGTTAAAATGGAACAGAAAATGCATAGGATCGATATAAACCCAATAGCACTCAAGCTATCGAGTATCAATGACCCATGTGGATATAACTGTTGAATGATGTTTTACTGGCATATAAATTAAAAACCTCAAATTAACAGCTTGTACGAAGTTAATTGGGATGGTGAAAAACGCTTGTAACACACGTACAATTTGGAGAAAATAATAAACCTATTGAAGTGTGGTATACTACAGAAAAATCTAGAAAGATGATAAGAAAAGGGACAGAAAATGATGTAAAGATGTCCACTATACCGTTGATAGAGCCAAAGTGGTATCCAAAAACCACTATGTATGAAAAATTCTCGATTAAATGTAACTCATGGACAGTCTGTTTTCTGACTTATTTTAGCACCGAGAGCTTTTGGTAGGATTATCCCTCAATTAGAGAAGAGATTAAGAAATTCCAGATGTACAAAAATAAGAGATGTTTTTAGAATTCAACATAATAGGCAACACCTCGCAAGCGAGTACTCAGTATTTGTTATCAGGAGAAGGAAGAAAACAATGAAGGAAAGCCATCTAGAGCAGTAGTTGGTAGCTGGGTAATAGGATATTAAGTGCCAGAAGAACATATTTTGAAATTAACGTGTGGAACTGTTTTTGAAAATAGGTATAAGTCGAATATTAAAAAGGAGAAAAAGAGATTACCAGTATGTTCTCCCAAAAACTCCGTAGATTATTTTTGAGGATAATACTTTCACCATACAATACATCGGCTGACATCAATCCCCGTCGCTGATGATTCGATTGATTATGTATTTACGATCCCCTCATGCAAATCGTGTGCTATATGTAGAACAAAGTCTTATGTGGAACTCTTGGCTCAACTTAGACGGTGAAATACAATGGAATAAAGAGTAATAATAGACAGAAGCAAAAACGTAAAACAAAAACATAGATGACTATAATTATCTTTTAGATTTATCCTTTGCTGAACTCAGCAGAGTGTTAAAAGCACGATAAGCATCTTTTCGATGGCGTTTAACTGCCTCGATGACGGTACATGGATTAAGATACTCTAATCTCTTTACAAAGCATGGTTTGTACACTCACCGGACATAACACCGCTCGAGTATTCAGCTACATCAGTAGTACAAGATAACAGGAAAAATGCATTAAAAACCGATTTTGTGTTGATATTTCAAAAATACCGAGTTAACAAACATTGCTGAAATATATATTATGGCACAGCTTTTACTGCACTTTAATAACATAATATCAGATTACCGTCACGTCACCCTCGTTACGAACTATATAATGTTATGAACGAAATTTTTGGAAAAACACTTCGAGATGGATATATCTATAAGGTATCCGACATTATAAGAATTTATAACGAGATAACGAAAACAACGTAGATCAGTAGATTAGTTTCGCAACATATACTGGTCACATATATGAATATAGGCGGCACTGATACATTCAGCACTGCCATCTTGGCGCATCTTGTTCGCATTATTATCTGTGTGGCAAATCCTCCACTCATTTTTGTGCTATGCGTTTAGTTTATCTCCTTGACAGGACAATAATCTATGCCAATCTGATAGTTTCATTGTATCAGTGGTTCCTATATGTCATGTTTGTTTAGTTAAAAATCAACCTATTCCGCATATATCGTTGATACATTGCCAGAGCCGTATAATCTCCCACAAGTGCTAGAAATCTTTATCGTAATGATATTTAACTTTTTGTGTATGTTTGCCAAGGTGACATTATCTAGCAATAGATTTATCCTCCTCCCACCCTTTCAGTTTTTCCTTCAATTCCCCGTCGTCAGTAAATTTATTCCTGTACGCAAGGAACACAAACAATCTGTTATTATTGCAAAAAGTCTTTTCTTGATACTTGTAATTCCACCACTCTAACGAATGCACCACTCTCAGTGGAAGGAACATACTTCTGGTGTGGTTTCAATTCTTCGACAAAGCTGATTGCTTCCAAATCTCCAGTCTCATAAGAGCTCAGATAGTGCATTTTAATATCACTTTATCACAATCTCCTTATTTTAGGAAAAGTTTTAATGAGCGACCCTTTACGTCTCATACTTTTGTGAGAAATCCTTTAGAATTTCCACCCGTCTTTCCGCCACTCAGATTTCACATAAAATCAAGGGTCGAAGTGTATCAATGTTATCCCGCACACTCCTTTTTGAGGTTGTCAAACAGCTATCCGATATATGAGTAAACTCAATATCAAAAGGAATTATTTTATTCTCCACTCGCAAGAAGTAAAGGTCGAATATCGTGAATCTTTTCAACGTGGAATAACTTTGAATGTGTAGTACAACAAGTTCCATCAATATCATTAGAGGTCTGATCAGTAAGACCATAAACTATGAGCTGTGAACCCGTGGCAGTATATTATTGTCTCAATTATTAAGCTCATCAATAGTTTTTAACGATTTGTTACGAACAAATATTTTTACGATATCGTCGACTCTGTCATTTCGCACTCCACAATTAACAATAGGAATTAGAGAAAGGACATCTTGTAATCCCGTCAATTTCTTCCTCTTTGAGAAATTAAAGAGCTACGTTTTACTTTCTATGTATTCAACAATATCAATTAATTTTAGCGGAAGAGTTATATGCTTTCCGTAAAGTTCTCTGATATTGATATGACCTTCCATACTATATTTTTGAATAGCGTCGAATGATATCTTTTAAGTTCGTACTATCCAGAGATCGAATCAAGAGAAAGCGTGAGCAATATCGCTTTTCCGCATACTTTTGAACAAAATTGCATACATTTTTTGTCCGCTCATATTCATTATAAATCTTTTTCGAAATCAATCATTTAGATTTGTCCTCTGATGTAAATTTTTTGTAAGTTGATGTATCTTTCGGTAATAAGAAGTTTATATGGCTCAATTTTAGTGCATCTACCTTTCGTATATTGTCTAATGCTATACTTCGCTGAAACCGTTTATATCACTGATATATGTACGATGTAAACCACATATCTTCGGCAAATTTCTCTTGGGACACCCTCAAGCTTTCTTTTCTGTACTTACGTAGGTTCATCCCAAAATCACACGCACCAAGTTCAATGACTTTACACCCCTGCTTTTTAGCTATATGTACACAATAGCAGAGGGAATACAAAAAGCATACATACAATAAGTGTATTTCAAAATGAAATTCTCTAGGAATCAGTGTTAAACTTTTTATTTTTAGTGAGGTAAAAATACTGATGGAAACTGAATACAATCTGCATACTAGCAAAGGAAACTGATGGCTAATCCTTGATGGAGACGAGAATTAGGTCACACAGAAAACACAGATGGCTCTAGTATTCCGTTGCGAATGCCATATCTCAGTATTCTACATTATGCGAAATTTCCACGAAATTTGGTTTGCCAGTCCAATATTCTTGGGAGGTGCTAATTTAAGCCGTTGATGTATCTCTAGCTGAACTTATGAAACATTGCATGAACAAATGGTCAAATATCAGCCTGCTACTGTCTTTCCTATTTGCCAAAGTCAACAATTTTCCAAAAATACTCATGTCATTGGTCTCTCTACCCACGGATATTGAGGATATCTATAGTCACAGTACAACACGACAGGCAATGGAAAATAGACGCATTGCTGTGGCCTGGAGGTCATGAGTTAACTGTCGGCAGTGCAGTATGCAGATTAGATGTATCAACGAAAACGTTTCTGCTGAAGCGCCAAAAATAGACAATATAACCAGAGGATAAGCATCCTGAGGAACTCTTCCTGAACGCGCCTTTGGTGGCGATATAGGACTCAGGAAAACTTTGATGATAGTGCCATAACAAAATCGAGAAACATTGCTAGGAGAAGTATTTATATATGTACTAGCCTGTGCAACATATCTATCCCACATCATGGTAAAACTCAAAGGAATTCATACAAGGAAGTAAAGGATCCTATAATATGCACGCCGATTCCAGTGCAGTTTGATAGACGAGTGAACAAACCTCACTATCGGGATTAGAAAAATTATTTCTTCCATCTCAGAGATGAGAACGCCAAGAGAGATGCCCCACGGTGTAGGTGCCAAGGGATGTCGACTCTCACCATGCTCGATTGTTTGTAAATGCCGCCATCACTGTTGCTGATTATTTTTCGTCAGTAGCCAACAAGACTCGAATTGGAAAAATATGATAGAGTAGCACCAGTACTATAACCTTGGTACTATATTGTATTAGCTGTAGTCTCTTGATTACTCGTCATGATGGATGTTACGGTTGATCCGATCTTGCCCTAGATGTAGAAAACCGACTCGAAAAAGTTACGCCTGAAAATTAATCCCCAAATCGCAATATCAAATCGGGATAGTAAAGCGTAACAGAACACTTATGTAAGAAGAGTTTCGAGGCGACATCGAAGCACCCGAGGCGTTTGGCAACCTAGGAATCTTCGTGGCACCGTATTGATCCAGTCCTTACCGCACAGCGCCACACCTTCCTCGCCTAGGATGAGTCATATCCGCGCCTCGGGATGAAGCAGCGAACAAGAGCGTTCTGTTTTCAGTCTCGTTCCATCGCTCCCATGGAGCGTACGCTGATGCATAGTAACCCTCGCAGCGCAGATTCTTGCAACCAAGTGAACTCCCTCCCATTGTCACAAGTAATTGTAATGAAACACCTGTGAGAATCCGTAGCACCGAAACATGTCAGTTTTCCATATCCTCGGCAACGCCTGCGGCAGTCTTCGACGGATCTTTACATAGGAGCTTCTTCCTTTCGCTTGTCTCGCTCGCAAGGAGAACAGCGTTGCGGCACCTCCTGGTCAATGGTGTCGATTTCCAGTTCCCGAAGATGCCACGTTCACGTGCGGACAGATCACGTTGATCGACGCTCTCGCCGGAAAGACTCGGCTCGACTGGCGGATCTTTTGCTTTACGACGCAACCTGTTGGCGCAGATCGATATTTTTGACCTTGAAACAGCCCCCATGGCGAGTGACATTTAGATCGTCTCGTACACAAACCTTGAACATCGAACAAGTCTTTCATCCGTTTGGCACCGACCATTGATCGTGTCATTGTGCATACTTTGCGCTCTATGATACAGGTTTCCTACATACTCTGATGAACATGCCTTCATGGAATTTTAGAAGGCTGCAGTTCCTCACGATGCTATCTTATACTGGATTTGTCTCGTTCAAGCGAAATACTGTCTCATAGTGGGATAAGTCAGAGTGTCTCGGCACGACTGTGCCTGCGCTTTATTTCCTCAGTATAAGGTGGAGCGGCAGATGCCGAGACTTCTGGCGATTTCCGACTTAGGGACACCAAGGCGTAACTGGAGCCTGGAATCTGCCCGCGCTGAAAGCTTATTTAGATGTATTGAACGGGCCGACGTTTTGTGGTAGAATCGTAAAGTCTGACATACAGAACCCTAGTGGTGTTTTTGGCAAAAAGATATTTTCACCAGATAGATTCTGTATGTTCTACTTTTTATGTGTCCGATTTCATTTTTACAATCGAACCCGTTATTTTGTCGATCATAATCCACCAAGAAAACACATAGTAATCGCATACGATATCGTTATCTCTATCCCATCACTTCTCCGCTCCATGCGTGCAGCTGCCGCCCCGTGCCGGTAAGCATCGCTTCGACATAGCGAGGATGAAAAGCGAGGATCCGGCGATGGGTCCCGCGCACAGCGGCGCGCGTCCAGCCCAAAGATGTGCGGCAGGAGGATGAGCAGCGGCAGGAGGAAGAGTCCCCGCCGCGAGAGGGAGAGCATGAGTCCTGTTCGCACGCCGCCGATCGCCGTGAAGTAGTTGACGGTGAGTCGGCTGGACGCCGCTGATGCAGACCATCATCAGACAGATGCGCAGATATTTTTCGGCAAAGTCAAAATAGAGCTCTCGATCCGCCGCCGAAGATGGCGGTGATTTGGCGTGGAAAGAGCTGAAAGACCAGAAAGATTGCCAGCTCAGAAGCAGCGCACAAGCCCCTGCGATAGGTCTCCCTTGATGCGCCCGTAGTTCCCCGCCCCATATTAAAGCTGAAGATCGGCTGACACCCCTGCGCAAGGCCGACGGTAAAGGCGATCAGCACACTGTTGAGCTTCGTGATAATCCCCGCCACAGCGAGCGGAATATCCGCGCCGTAGACGCTCGCCGCGCCGTAGTGCGCGAGGATATTGTTGAGCGTCATGCCAACGATCATCATGATGATCTGATCAAAAATGGATATACCAGTTTCTGCGATACGGAGCATCTCATGCCCCCGCGTCTCGCATGGAGCGTGCACTGATGGGAAAACGCCTGAAAGCGAAAAGTAACGAATACATACGAGGAATGAGACACATCTGCGCCATGAGTCGGTAGCGAGCGCCGCCCCTCCATCCCCAGTCGAATCCGAGCATGACGAAGAGCATCCAGCAAAATGTTCAGAACGGCACCGCGGACTATACACCCGCATCGCATAGGACGGCACCATCCGCGCGGATGAGCATACCTGTTTCGCATGAAAGAGGAGAAACGGCAGTCCGCATGCTGTATTCCGAGGTATCGCCAGTATACGGGAAGAACGTTCTCCGTCGCCCCGCAGAGCAGGGAGTATATGTGTCTGGAACATGAAAAACAAAACAGCCGAGCAGGATGCCGAGTGCGGCGGACATGACGAGCCCTCGTACCGACGTAGCTGCGTGCTGCGTCCCGTGCCTTTGCCCCCATAGAGAGGTTGAAATTTGCCGCTGTCCTGATGCCCCACGAGCTGCGCCAGTCCCGTGGAGAGAATCACGATGGAAAGGCGGTATTCGTCGCGGCGTTTCTAGGATACCGACCGTATGCGCTCGATGAAGATTTGATCCGTGATGTTGTAGAATCGTATTGACGAGCATACTGACGATGGCGGGCGGGCAAACCTGCGAATCAGCCCGCCTACGGGTGCGACAGCAAGCGGATTCTCCTTGCGTCACAATGGATTCCGTCTTAACGCTCTCCTGACTAGCGTGGTATCATCAGCGTCCTATCCACGGACAGACAGCTACACTGCGAAAGTTTGCATATCCCCTTGATGTTTTCAATCTCATCAGTCCCTATATAATATCATAAAGATGTGAAAACTTCTGTGCATTTTGCACCATTTGATGGTTCGCACGACTGCATCCCTTTTGCCGAACACCGGACAGTTTATGGTATAGCGTTGCGCACATACAGCGGAGTGATTCATCCAACATAGTAATACCCCGCAAGCCAATTATGACAAGGTATCGCAGGAATAACACAGCGATTCTCACAGAAAAATACGAAATAGAAGTATAGAGGGCGAATCATGGTATTTTGTGTAGGCAAACTGTAGACATAGAGGGCGGCGTGACATGTGCCGTCCTCTTGTCGTTTATGCTATTACCACTCCGCGACGTTATACATGACCGTCGCGCCCTCGTATTGTTGCCGTCGAAAGTGCGCAAAGGGCTTCAAATCGCCCTCGCTCAGTAGCCGACGGTCACGAGTGCCTTGCCGGCAATCATCGTTGCCCCTGCCTTGACGCGGTGGTCTTTGCGCAGGTTGATCTATACACGTCAACCTTTTGTTGATCGGCGGGCAGGTCTTTCCCGTCCTTGTCCTTAACTATCGGTGACGACGGTGCGGTCTGTCTTTTCCCGCGCCGCCATTGGCAGTCGCCGCATCGTCCGTGCGTATCTGCCTCTACCACCGTAGCCGCCCGCTCCACCGTTGGGGCGGTGACGGTGTACGTCGTTGTCGGCGCACGCCGCCCCGCCTGTATCGCCGTGATGCGCTTCCAGCGCGTTGGCGTCTCGCCGTGGATATACCAGACGGTCTTTCAGTTTCTTCGCATCCCGGCGTCTCCTCCTGCGTCATGACGGCGGGTCCTCCGCCGCCTCGTGTCTCTGCGTATCGTCCGACGGCGGTGCGCGATTCCGACAAGTAGGAGACACAGGATCGCCAACAGGGCTGTTTTGCTGCTCTTGACGACTTGTCTTGCTCGTTCAAGCATCATATCTCCTCCTATACGCGCCTCATAGGTTACATCAAAACGTCGGGCTTGCATGGATACCGCTGTTCGCCTTGACGCCTGTAATAATCCAGTCGCCAGTGTCGGCGTGCATGATGCCTTTCGAGCGTTTGCCTTCATCCATCGGGCGATCCGCCCGATGGCGCAATGATGACAGGTCTGGCGAAACTTCATTGCAGCGCCGATCGCGATTCCTCCTCACTGCATCGGCGGTGGTTCGCTCTCAGCCGACAATGGTATCCATCTGCGCGAAAGAGATCTTCGCGCCGGGACACGCGCCGTTGGCATCAGCCCTCACGATGTCCGACTGATGGTATAGCGATCAATCGGCAGGCTATAGTCCGCACACAGATTCGCCAGCAGCACGGCAAGACTCTCGATCTCGCTCATCGGTCGGCTCTGGCTTCTCCTCGTAGTTCCCGCAGTACATGCACGCTCATCGGGCCGATCTGTTATGCTAAGACGCGTGCGTCCTACCGCCCAATCGGGACGGCTGAGCTCCACCGTTCCGTCCTGCGGATAACATAGTAAAGATGCCCGATGCATCGTCCACCCGCGCGCCCTTATGCGACGCGTCAATCTCACCTCCTGCCGAGAGATCGTCATCCGTTGGATTCCTCAGGTGTATGCAACACGACGATCTCGATCGGGTCGTGTCACGCGCTCTGAGCCTCGCCCGGCATCAATGTCTAGGCCTGTATCATCGCGTAACCCTCTCCATCTTATTGTCCTTCATTCTTTCTCTTTGTAGGATACCGCCCTTTGCGGCGGGCGAGGCTCGCGATTTCCTCCGGCCTCCTCCACTGAAAGAGCGCAGTATGTTTTCTAGTATGGAGATAAACTCCTGTTACCGCGAGATAACCAATCACAAGGTGTTGCGAATGAACAGGTAGGTCGTGCGTGTGTACCAACATAAAGTCAAGGCACTACCAAGCCGAGATGACAATCCTGATATAGGTCAGGATTTTTACGCACGAAACCCCTTTAACATGTCCTTGCTTTGCAGATATAGCCATCACGGGTATCGCTCGACGGATTCCATACGCGCCCGCAAAAATCGTCGGCGTTGTCATTCTGTTTCAATCAGGACGCTTGCAAGCGAGAGGAACAGCCACTTCCGTGAAGAGGTCAGCAAATACGAGAATAACAGAATGCACCGGAAAATCTGTGCACGCTCCTCGTAAGCGCAGACAGAGCGCAGGTAACAGATACAGTTTGACACCCCATGCATCTTGCAATTTTGAAGTACGTGTAACATAAAACCTCCACTCTATACTACCCTTTCTCTGCATGGAAAGGGCGCACGTTCTGAAGCGCGCACGCCTCTTTTCTATCTTTCCCAGCATCTGCCCGATCTCTCCTTATCCCATAAAAACAGCCGCCTCCCACAGCGGCTGTCATACCTCACCCTCATCGGTTGCACTAAGCAGTGCTCGCTTCACCTCCTTCTTGTACTCGCGACGATCCGTCCATTGGCATTCGGGCGACCGTTCTTTGCGCGTGCCCTCGCCGTGCGCTCCCGCTGAATCGTGCCTCCTTTGACCTGTCTCATCGGTGATGCCAGAGCGCGTCTAGTGTGCGGCGGTTCGCATCGGCGGGTCGCCGATATAGGACTGTACTCGCATCCTGTGCTCGTGTGTGCTTGTCCTTCGTGCGCATCTCATAATCATAGTTCGTGGCTGCATTCAAAGTGCATCTGTGCCTCCACGCTCGCTGGAATCCGAGCGTGCTGCACTAACCCCGCCGCAGGCAAATTCTACCGCTAGCGTATTTACGCGTGGTGATGCGTTGTGCGGACACTCCAACATACGCCCGTGCCATATTCGCAGCGCAGGCGACACGGCTTTGAGTGCCTCAATCGGATTGCCTTCGTGCGCCTGATGGAGCGATGTTGATCGCCGTCGCCGCCATCCAGCTCCCAGCCGCTGGAGCAACAACACCAGAGACGCTTATCGGGTTTCCTGCCCGCAGAACTCGCCAGAGGTTCGCGTTACCTATACCAATACGCCCTTGAGACGAAATCGAGCCCGGAATCGTCGGGCAAGCATCGCTGTAAAGTGCCGTCTCTGCGACGGATTCTTTTCACGGGGTCTTTCCCGCCCAGCGCAGAATCTCTCGCTCTGGATGCTCACGGGTCATATCCTCATCGTCCCCCGTCGCAATGCCAAAAGAGGAACGAGAAGAGTTTGGATTGAAGAGGCTCGCGGAACGGGATGCTCCCGCCAATTCCGGCTGTGAAAAGAACATACGGACAAGCATGCGTACCTTTCTGCCCGCGTGTTCCGTCTTTCAGGATGTTATACATGAACTCAAACCGCATGATGGGGGTACTTGGAAACTGGAAGAGCTGCCGCAGTGATAACAGAGCCTGCGCGAAGCATCCCCGGTGCATTTGCCGCCGAGTAGCAAAGTGTCTGCGTCGTCGTTGATCTGCTGCGCATAGGCGACGCCTCGCTGAAAGCGTCAGTCGCCGTTTCTTTCCTCTCTTTCCACCCCTGATAGTGGCGCACCGAGCACAGCCGCCTTGCGTGCAAGGAGTGTATCGGCCTTTTGAACAGGAAAAGGGATTTTTCACCGACATTCTTAATACCACTGTAAATGCCCGCACCTTGCCGCCGCGCTGCTGTGAGTGAAAGCCGCCGTTATCCGCCGCAAGATTGATGTCTCTCGGCAAGCCCTCCGGAGGCCTCAATGATCTTCTCATCCAGTGCCGACGGATGCAGCGCGCAGCAATCCCTTTGCCGCATAGCCGTAGCTGATTCAGTGCCGCGCCTACGTTGATGAACTGCGAGAAGTTGACCGCCATCGAGGTGCGTTAAAGAGCCCCAGTTTTGTGATGGCGTTCCACGTCGAGAGCTCTGCCTCGACCGCAAGTGCGGCGCGGTCGCCGTAGTGTCCGCAATGCGCTTGCTGAGCCACGTTCCCTTGATGAGATCGTTGAGTCACACTCCACGCCGCGCGGGTTGCCGACCACGTCGTTAACGAGGGTCTCGCAATACCGCGCTGTCATGTTCTTTGTGCTGTCAAACGCACCAGCACCGTTCATAGAAACCGATTGCGGCGGGCTTGAACTCTTCCATGGCGATAGTGCGCGCTGCTGTTGAAGTAGTGTGCGAGTACCCATTGTACGTCCTGGTCGAAGCCCTTGCCGTCCTTGCGCTCAAGGAGACTTCCAAAGAAGCGGTGACGGGATTTGAGGCTCATCCCCGCGTCATCCAACAGGATGGAACGCGCATCCGCAAGACTGATCTCCGTGTTTTCGGCGAGCTTCCGCGACATTTGCGCAAAGTCCATGTCGCCGACGACGACGGCATTTTTCCGTGCCGAGGTCAAATCCTTTCGGACGCAGGACATATTGTTTGTCCTTATTCTTTGCCGCAATCTCGTTGCCGATCTTCACGGCTTCGTTCATCGTGCGCCCACTCGCTACAGAAGTATAACGTTCTTCTCCCGTCTTCGGGTCTTTGTACTTCTCGTAAATCATCCACTCGTGGAAGAAATGCGGCATGTATCCCGTACGACTGAACACAGGTTTGATGCGCTCTACGTAGCTCACGGAGAACGTACCGTCCCCCTTCGGAATGGCACTTGTCATATTGACGTTTTCATCCTTCTTCATGCGAGCTCCAACGCCTCGGCATCCATCGTCTCTTCCCTTTACGTCATAGGTTCTTTCCTCCTCCACGTCGTAAAGCACCGTACCGTCCGCACGTGAAACGGCACTGATGACATCCGCATCTTCAATCCAGTGGCTCTTTTTGAAACGCTCCACAGATTCAGGTTCCAGCGTTTGTGAACGCGTCTTCACTTGCGTCTGTGCGTCGCGCAGCATCTTGTACGCCTTTTCGAGCTCACGGCGCACGAGCTTGTACGCCTTAATGACGCGCTCGTTTGCGCCCATCCCACGAAGCTCAGCGTCTGTAAAAACCTTGCCCTCCGCGTCGCCCTGCCAGAGAATGACCGTGATGGATTTCAAGTCCTTCTCGTCCTTCACCAGCTCGTTAAATTCTTGAGTGCCTTGTCTGAACTCGTTGCGAAGTTTCTCCGTCTTCATCGCCTTGTGCGCGAGATCATGAGCACCCTTCACGAATGGGTTGCGCCGCCACCCGCCGCACGCTCTGACGTAATCGGCGTAACTGACATCATGCGTGTCGGGATAGTAGGTCGCCAGCGACTTTCTTCCCGTGCTCTTCTTGCGGCTTTTCTTGAGATGATGTTCTTTCCTCTGAACCCACCGCCCACGAACGCAGTTTTTCAAGGTCTTCGGCGAGTGCGTCACCGCTCCGTCGTGCACGTCTGCGCACCTGAGATCTCCTCCGCTGCTGTCACCCCTGACGAGACTCGCGGATGCCCTCTGAGCCGCCCGAAGTTTCCCTTGGTGCTCTTCCTTCGTACGACGCAGGTAGAGAATTTGCATAGAAAAGCACCTTGTGATTCAAGGTGCTCTGCATATCCCTCATAGAGTTTGGTCAGTGTACGTGCCGGAGCGTTCACCGCTTTGACGCTGCGTGATACCGCGAGTGCCTTGTCTGCCTGTTTCTCCCACTCCTGTCCGTCATTTCGCCCGAAAGAGTTGCTTGCCCAGTTCGATATAGGTCTTGCGGTCGGTCGTCCGTCCACTTGTCGAACAGCTCCATGTTGTACTTCTGGTCATTGTCGAAGCACCTCGCGCATACCAATCTTCGCCGCCGACGATCCGATAGGCGGCTTATTCTGAATGGTATTCGTGCTGTAGTCCGCCAACATCTTATCGAATGGGGCAGTCTGTCACGCGCCGCGTCCCGTGCTACAGGGTCGCTCACCGCCGAGAGAGATCAACGTGCTCACCGATTTCAGCAGATACCTGTTCTTGCACCATTTTCATGATACCGTCGTTGAGATACTTCCCGAAAACAGCGTCGCTTATCTTGCTTTCATTATCCCCTCTCTTCCCGCCTTGTCAAGCGAATATTTCACAGCCGGCAGAGGTTTTCCGTCCCGCAGCGTGATTCGTGCGCCGTCGTTTGCAACACGGAATATCTGTTCCCGTCCGCATCGCGGATAGAGCCGACGAGGTTGCTGAATCGCCCGCACCATTGCCCGCCGCTGGTCGTTTGTAAGTCCTCCTTCGGTGAAGAAATGGTCGTGAAAGCGTCGCATAACGTCATGCACCCACGCAACGAGACGTTCGACAATCCCTGTGTCACGCTTTCCCACATCACGCAGGAGCGGCACACGGCGGCGCACATCAGGCTGAGCGTCTGCGATCATCTTCGATCACATCTGCATCACTCATGTGTTCCGCACCGATCTCCTCGCGGTACGCGTCCAGCTGTTCTTTCGTGAAGCCTTCCGCACCGCTGATCTCGTGAACGATGTCGCTTGTAGAGGTCGGGGTTGTTTGCCTCATCCAGTGCATGGCTTCATGCCAGAACGTCCACTGAGGCGTGATCTCGCTGTCAACGTTGAGGAAGGTCACACCGTCAGAGTGGAATCCATGAAGAGACGGGTCGCCCTTGAAGAATACAACAGGCACACCCATCTCATGTCCCCAGTCACGCAGGGTACGCTTACGCGGGCTAAGGCGGATTCGGCGAAACAAGCGTGATGCCATCCAGCATCTTCTTTGATCTCTTCCTGTCGACGTGCGGAGAACTTCAAGAATCTTGATTGCTCTTGTCGTCGAATACAACGAATGTACGGCCGCCTTTTGGTCTCGTCGTTATAGACTGCCCCTTTGACGCCGTACTTGTTGAGAAGTTCCGATGCTTCCTTTTGCCCTTCCGCAAGGTCGCTGATCGTTCCGTAGATATTTGTGCCGTCCGCCTCGGATAGCGCATCCATAATCTCAGCAACGACTTTCGCCTTACCCATGCGGCGCACATCGTTCCAGCTCTCGTTGTTCAAGTGTCAGCCCGCGAACGAGTTTTTCCAACGCCTTACGCACTTTGGCGGCTGCTCATCGAACGATTTGCCGGCATCGAGCAAGAGCATCCGCATCCGGAATTTCAGCATGATAGAGTTTATCTCCGTAGCCTTCCGCCGTCTTGCGCTTCTCGGCGTAATACTGTTGCAGCCATACGCCGCGCCCCCTGTGCCCGTCCCAACGTAGTCAATGCTTGGTACATCGTAGTCTCGCCGCAGAGCCTCGTCCACGCCTTAGAGAACTTGCGCGCTCCTGCACTGAGCAGAGCCTTTGCGACTTGCAGGAACTCTTTTTCCTGCGCTGCATCGGCGAACGTGACCTTCCTGTTCTCGCTCTTTTGCACCGTATTCGAGTGCTGCTTTTTCAAGTGCGGGTTCAGTCTGGAAGAACAGTCCCGCGTTGGTTTTTGCTTGCCTTCTGCCTCCTCCCAGCCATATCGGCGTGGTCGTTGATGTTGACGCCTGGGGCTTTTGCACATCTGGCGGCGGCGCAGACTGCGTGTTTTTATCTGTCACCTCCCGTGCATTGTCCCCAACAGACCATCCTGCCCGCCTGTCTCGGCGTGCGTTTTCGCCTCCCTCAGTACATCCATGAGAGACGGGAGCTGTGTCCAAAGAGATCGCTATCCGTCGGGTTCCTCCATCCCGTCAAGTGCCCTGCACATATGCGTGAAGTAGTTCCCGATGCGCCTGCGCTGCGCTTGTTCTCATCCAGCAGTAGAGAATCTCACGCATCTCCGCGCTGTCCTCGTGCCTGAGAACAGTGCCCGTGCACCGAGATAGTCCCGACGCTGTCACCACTCCCTGCGCAGCGTGTCGAGCTGTTTCACCGCATCGGCGATTGCGTCCCCGCAGATCCCCATGCGTACGGTGGTACGTCCTTCTTGACGGATAGACGCGCCATCATCGGGGCGGGCGTACGGCGAGGCCGTTTGATACGTTGCGTGTGTCGTCGTCGGTACCTTCGCCATCTTTGCGACGATCTCATCGTCCCCATAGGCGGCGGCAAAGAGCGCACGCTTTTACGCGCTGATCTCCGCTCGGCGTTCACATGCCCGTCCTTATCCAGATAGGCGTTCAGCCTCGCCTTGCCCGACAACCTTTATGCAGGACGCCCGCCACAGTCACGGTTGCAGCGGTCGTCAGGTCTCCTTTTCTCATTCGGGACATACGTCCATGACCGTATGCGGAGCTTGTCCGCGTCTGCCTGTGCATTCTCGCTCGCGCCCATGCGTGACCCGCCCGTCGTTGATCCGATGATGCTGTCATGCGGCATCCGCCGAAATATCCCCTGCACTTCACGTACAAGAACGGGGTTATCGACACGTTCCACAGCTTCACGAGAAAGCCCGAACGTCTCCGCGTTCTCCATAAGATAGTCGCGATACGCCGCCGCGCGCTCTTTGTTGCGTGCCTGTGCGCGTACAATCGCAATCGTGCGGCCGTTGCGTTGAGGACAACACCGTCGCCGCGGGATGAGAGGTGCGCCCTGATTGAGATTGCGCCCTCACCCAGCTCCCTCAGGGCGCAGCGTGTTCGACATGCGTTCCACCTGCTGGCGCATGACGACGCGTTCGCGGTCACGCGGTTGGAGCGCAGACGGATAGCCGGGGTTGATTTCAAGCGCACTCGCATCATGCGACGCGATGAGATCATCCGCAGACACAACGCGGTACTGTACGGGATGCTCTTTCCGCTGTCTGTGTATACCTCCGTTTCTTTTCCACGCGGATAGGCAGAGAGGTCGGAAGCGTCCTCGATAGAGATCATCCGCGCCATGACTTCTTCCACCTCAGGCGTTGCCTTGCCGCCCGTCCCCGTGAACGCCTGACAGACGCGCTGGAGGAACGCACGGAACTTTTGCGAATACGGCGCGCAGCCCTTTGTTGGTGCGTCACCCGTCTTGAGGTACATCTCAAAAACCACGAGCGAATCGTTCGTGCTCCCACTGTCTCTCTTGAGGTTGTTCTGCACGTCGGTCATTCCCTGCCGAAAGTGCCGCACGGATTTTCTTGTCAAGCTCGGCAAAGGAACGGGCAAATGGTGTGCCTTTGTACTCCGTCGCCTGTCCTTCACGCCACGCCGCCCACTTCTTCACCGTGGCAAGGTCTTTCTCCGCCGTCGGTGACATAGGTGCGAGATGTTCAAGGTCAAGGAGGAAGAGATGCCCCATCCGTGGAGGAAGGTCGATTCATCCGCCGCCTCAAAGAGAGAGATGATGCGCTGTCCGTTCGGAATGTCCTGCGTCGTTCCTTTGATGATCCCCGTTCATCTGCTGGCTGAACGATCTCGAGATAGAAAAGCACCTGCGATTCAAGGTGCTTCTGCATATCATTATAGAGTTTTTCAAAATGCGCTCGTGCGCCCGCGCGTTCGCCGCTTATGCCTCGTGATACCCGCGCGACTCGTCGAACAGATCGGACAGATGCTTCCGCTGCTTCCGGAAACAGTTCCTGCCGAGCTTCATAAACTCCTCTTTTGTCCAGAGTGTCCGTCCATCGGTCGAACATCTCCATGTTGGATTCTTGCGTCATTGTCAGCACCTCCTCGCATACTGAATCTTCGCCGCCATACGATTTTGTATGCCGGGTTATTCTGCACCAACTGATCGTTGTAGTGAATAAGCATCTCCGATATAGGCAGACGGTCACGCACCGCATCACGCTTTATAGGGTTCGCTATATCAGCAAGATTGACGTGCTCTGCGATTTCGCAGCAGATACCCGGTCGCGTACCATCTCCATGATACCGTCGTTTAGGTACTTCTGGAAAACCGCATCACTTATCCTGTTCTCATTATCGCCGTCTCGCTCATGTCGTTGCCGTTGAATCTTTCTGATGATAGATATTCACATCACCGTAATCGTACGCACCGTTATTCTTCGTCGCGGATTTTCACCTGATACCTCTCACGTGCGACGAACCATGTCCCTCCGTGGTTACCGGGGACGATAACGCCATCGTGCGGTGAACTGCATAGAATGCTCCCTCGCACGTTCATAGGCATCCTTCATCAGGTTTTCAAGTTGTTGCCGTGTTGTCTTTCCTGCCTCTACCTCAAAGAATGTTAGACTCTCCACGAGGAAGTCGATCACCGCCGCGCGTTTCTCCTGCGCCTTCGAGATGAGAGAAGACACCCCGCCGCCTTTGTTTTCTTCATCATATTTGAAGGAGCGGTAGACATCTGCGACCTCTTTCTTTGCCGCATCAATCTCCTCCTGTGATACACGCCCCTGCAAACAACGGATTGTAAATATATCGCAAAGAGCGGCATTAGGTGCCAGTCAGCCCGTCATCGAATAGCTCGTATCGTTCGGGTCGGACGAGATAGACGCTGCCCCATACCATCCACTTTCGGATGGTTTGAACGTATCGAACACCTCGCGCGTCGCATGATACACCACCAGCGGCTCGCCGTTCTCGTCAACTACCTTGACGCATTCTCAGGGTCATTCTCCCAGTCGCCGAACCACGATTTGAACGCAGGCGTACGCACCGCAACCCACTGATCTTCTGTGAGATCTCGTCGGTTTGCCGTTCGGGGCTTTCATCCACTGTGCCGTGCCCTTGTACTGCTTGGTGAACAGCCTCCTCTCTGAGGATTTGTACATTTGTCGCGCTCGCAGCATACATCTCCCGCCAGCATTCGCCGCTTGATGCAGGACGTTCGCGCCCGTCTTGTCTCCCTCTGTCTTGAGGGTAAACATATTGCGGTAGTAGTCCATTGCTGTGAAGGGCTTCCCGAGTGCCGTGCGAATCTTTGCGGGCGATAATATCCGCATGACGCGCAAGGAGGACTGCGCCGACCGAAGCTGCACGGGCGACCTTCTTGTTCGATCGAACCTGCGAGCTTGTCGCGTACAAGGCGGTACACGTCTCTCGCGTCTGCACTCAGCCCCTTTTAGTGCCGTCTGCTCGTCCTCGTGAAGCGGATTCTCCTTGCTTTCGCTTCCTCAGGTGATATAGTGGAGGTATCAAGATCACCTGATTTATCGGATGTAGAGATACACCCCCGCGAGATTCGGCTCCAACATTCTTTGCCGACGCGGAGACCGCGCCAGCGTTGGACTCGGCGGCGCGTCTAAGCTCGTGCTGCTATAAATCAGGTGATCTTTTTGTTTGTTGTGTAAGAGGTTTTATCCCTTTGGCATGGCAGAAATAATAATATAGTAATTCCCTGTTGCCATCGGTTTGAAGCTCAAAATAAATTGGAGCAACCTGTCTCATAATGCCTGTACCCTTATTGCCAGATTTCACAAGAGAGTATGTGGGTCGTTGTCCTTCCCGTGATTGGGGTCTCATGTAGATGCGGTCAAAGTTCTCCGCAACATCTGCAATCAAATCCTCCATGGAGCTATATCCAGCATCTAATGCCTGTGCCTCTATGTTCTTTTTGCGTGGATAAGTCCTTCTACATCATCCCTACGCGCAAAACGAATTTTCACCGATGGGGGAGAGATACGCCGCTTTGCTCCATGGCGCTGTTAGAGATTGCCTTAGTAATCTCCCCCAAAAATTTCTGCTTCCGTTCGGCTTGATGATAAATTCTTTTCGGGTCTGCCTTCTAAGAGGTCTGCCCGATCTCTGTCTCATATCCATCTGCAAGCACCAAGCTCGCCTTTGTCGGCGGCTTTTTATTGCCCCTGTTTTTTGGGCAGACTTCCCCCTTACTGCTTTAGAGCCGTTTTGAGCGCGTTCGCCACGCTGCGCAAGCATTCTATCGTCTGCCTGTGTTTCCGTGCTCTCCGTGCGCCGCCCTGCGCGGTCTGAGGGGCATTCCCTGCGCGTTCGTTCTCCCACTTCCTGATCTTCTCATCGGCATAGCGGATTGCTTTCCCGTAGCCAATCGAAAGGTCGTCACGCAGTCCCTTGAGATGGGAATGTTGTTCGCCACCATGAAGCGGCCGAGTGCATGAGCAAGGTCACGCCGTCCCGTCGTGCCATCAGGCAGACGCTCTGGGACAATGGGGCGTACGCCAACCACGGGGATAGGTGCGCTTGCATTCTGCATCAGGCGTTGCGGCGACGACATTATCTTGCGGCGCGTATGGCGTAACCGTCGGGGCGTTCTCCTGAGGAGCAGGCGTAACGTTCTATGCGTTTCGGCTTCCATGCTCCATGAGCGCGTTGTAGAACTGTGTAACACCGGGCTGTCCTGCGTTTGCCGCGATCTGCGCGGCCGTTGCCCAGTCCTGCCGGTCACGCGCCTGTACGTAGGCAGGAATGGAAAGAAGTGGCTGCTCCCACTGTTGGACTTTCCCGAGGATGTCTGAGAGTTCCTCACGGGAGACAGGGAGGATCTTTGCCGCCTCCTCTACGGGGAAGAAAACGTCGTGGGGCGACATTCTCTACGACGGTATCACCGACAATGTTATTTGTCGGGGCAGCCTGCATCGGAATCTGCGGGTCTGCACTGCACCCTGCATCGGCGCTTCCGCCTGCATCTGCGGGTTCTGCACGGCCGCGTTCCGCTGTGCTACCGCGTTATTGATGCGTGCCTGTGCCGCTTCATAACGCTGTTTCTGTACGGCCCTCAAGTGCCTGTTTTGTCGCTTCAATCTGCTGCTGATTCTCGATTGCCGCCCGCGTCTGCTGCCGTTTCTGCGCCCCTGCGAGCTGATGTACCATGCGTGCGACGCCCTCAGGGTCTTTGTCGACGATGCCCGCAATGTCCTTTGTGTCAATGAGTTTCTGCCACTCGTTGTAGGACTCCGCCTCTGCGGTCTTATCGACACTGCCGAGCGGTATATCACGGATTGCCTCTGCCGCCGAGAGAATCGCCGCGCTCTGTTCCGGTGTCGGCTGTCCGCCGTGCACAAGATTGTTAAGGCTTTCTGTGTCGCCGCTATATCCTTTTCGTCAAAGACGAGTCCCGTGAAGTCCATCTGCGGCGCAGAGATGGGACGCGCAGAGGAGCCACGGAACGACGCGCCCGACTTGATGATCTTCGTCGGGTGCCAGTCTCCCCATCTGGTTATAGTCGCTCCCCTGAACAACCTGATTGCGGCTGGACGAGTTGCCGATATAGCCGCCCCTTGCCGTCATAGAGCACCACATGACGCTGCGGGTCGCTTTCGTCTCCATAGACAATCACGTCGCCTTCTTCAAGCTGATTCGGGTCAAAGGCAATGACGTTGTCCCCCGCATCTTCAACAAGACGGTCGACGCCAACAACACCATTTTTGAGTTCCTGCGCGAGGAACGCCGAGGAGTTTGCGCCGATCTTTGTGACCGCCTCAACGCAGCCTTCCGTGCCGTTGTCCATTGTGACGCCGATAAAAAGGTGCGGCATCATCCGCAAGGCTGCGCACCTGCACAGGGACATCCCCCGACGCGCCAAGGTCGCAGCCCTCAAGATTGCCCATGACCTCTCTGCACATAATCCTGTGTCTCCGCATGGGGCGGGATTCCACCGTACTTCTGAACAGCACCCGGAGCCCGCATTGTACGCGGCAATTACTTTCTGTATGTCGCCGCCGAATGTATCCATCAGCTGACGCGGTACTTTGCGCCGCCGTAGATGTTTCCGAGGTCGGTCGGGTCAACGCCGAGCCCCTTCCGCCGTTCCGGGCATGAGCTGCATGACGCCGATTGCACCTGCCTCTGAGCGTGCATCCTGATTGTAGCGCCAGACTCCGTCTGTGCAACAGCGTGAAATGAGATTGACGGGAACATTGTACTCCGCTGCTGCATCCGTCATGATGCTGTCAATGTCGGCGTTGCCCGAGGACTTCACCTGCATCGGGGCAGGATCCTCCTGCGCAGAGGTTTGAATCTCTGGTTGTTCCACTTCGCCCGAGCCATTCCAATAGTTGCTCAGAACATTTCGCGCGGCAGAGCCGAAAGAGGAACGGCTCCGCCGATTGCGCCAGATGCAAACGCACTCGCTTCCTCAGGTGTCTGGTTCCATAGCGTCCCAACGGGTTTCCCAAGTGCAAGCTCATTTGCTTGTGTCTGAACGTGTTCTTGGAATCCTTCGTTGAGTGCATCCGCGCCTGCAAGCCCCGCATTCACAGCAACATTGCGTGCACGGCTCTCCCCTTTGAGTGCCGAGCGTAAGCCTTTACCGCTAATCAGTGCACTGAACAACCCTGTGAACCGATGTCATAGGGGATTTCGTATAGGAATGAGGTTCCCATCCCCTGGGAGAATATCCGCATCACTATACCCTTGTGCACGCAGTGTTTCTGCGACCTCACCAGTATTCGACGCAGCATCCAGAACACCTGTCGGTGCCCAGCCCGTAAATTCACCGATGGCCGCACGCGCCGCACCTCGTTCCTCTGCGGTGTCAAGCAAAGACTCCGTGCAAGTTTATTCGCGCCAACACGAGCGGCTCCACGCCCCAACACGCCAGACACAAGACCTGCAACACCAACTCCAGGAGCACTGCGCTTGTGACAGCAAATGGAATCATACTGCCAACCATATTTGAGCATCTGCTAAAAATCCGCGTGAATCCATCCAATAGCTTGGATTCGTGATGCGGTCAACAAGTCCCCCTGATCTGCATACTCTTGTCTCAGCCCCGAACGACGCGCATTCGCAGCTGCACGTTCACCGAGATCAATAGAGCGATCAACAAGCCACTTGCCAGCTTCACCAATGGCACGCGATGCGTCCCCGTCTGATAGAGTGCTTTTTCCCGCCGTACCCAGTGCATTTGCTGCACCGCCAACCATGCCCTCAAGTCCGCCGGCAGTATTGCCAATAATCGTGCCAAAAAGCCCGCGTGGCTCCTCGCCGATATACCGCCCTGCATCAAACGCTTCGGGGCTGCGCAGAACGTAGTTTTTGTCGTGTTACTCAGTGCGCCTTGCCAGCTTTACTTTGTGCCATGGTCGTTCTCCTCTATCAATCGCCGTACAAAATGTCTTCGTCGTCGTCGTATGTTACCTCATACGGATCCTCATATTTTTCCGTGTATGATGGGTGTTTCTTCGGTGTATCCGGCAACCTTGTTTGCTTTACGTGCCTTGTCAAAGGGCTTTCTGTTTTCCGGTCAGCCATCCATAGACGTTATCCAGCTGGTAGTAGAGCGGATTCCGTTCGGGGGTCTTGCAGCCACTGTTCATTGAAATTGCCCCACATTTCGCGTGCATAGTTCTTGTCGCCGAAACGTGCGGCATAAAGAATCTGTAAAGGCTATCGCCACATTGTCAAAGTCCTCTGCCTCCGGCAGATATGTCGCCATGTTCTTTCCCATCCTCAACGGCAAGGCGGAAGTCCTCAACAGCATCCCCCATATCCTCACGTGAAGGGTCGCCCTGCATGTTGTAGAACTCCAAGACTTTGTTGAGTTTGTTCGTGAACTGAGCGTCGAGCTTCTTCTCTGCCGAGCTGCGGCGTTCTTCGCCGCCTTCTCCTGCGCCACGTCCCTGCGCTCGTACCGCTGCCGCCGCGAGTCCATATTGCCCACGAATGTCCGCTGCACCGAGCGTCGCTTGTGCACTTCGCATCGAGTTTCCACGGCTTTGTTTTCGGCTCCCACGTCTATCCCATACTTGCGCAGCTTTGCGTTCTGGTTGACGATATCGACATCTGTTTTTAGCTTATCGTATTGGAACTTCTTTTCCGCAATATCCTTCGGCGACAACGATTTCGGAAGGAACTCTGCCGTGCTCCGTACGCGTCCATTTTTGTCATACCCAATGACACTGACACCTGCACCTTGGTCAATGGTCTCACAGCCCATGTTCGGATTTGTCGCACTGATAATCCCCGTGAGATCAGACAGCTTTCATTTTTCGGGTCTGCTGCCGCTCGCGAATGAGCCGCGCCATTTGACTGTTAGGAGACGCCGCCGCCGCGCGTGCAAGAGCCTCCTGCTTCATCATCTGCTGCATCTCCTGTGTGCGCTCCGCCGCGACCTGCTGTGCGATCTTGCGCGGAACGCCACGCTCTTTCAGGTAGTCTTCGACCTCGCGGGCACTCACGGCGCCACACGCTTTTTCGCTACCATCTGCGCGATCTCTTCAACCTTCTGCTCGTAGGTGAGGTCTTTCGGAATCACGCCCTGCGCCTGGAAGGGAACTTATAAATATCGCCCGACGTTACGGTTCGCTCTTTAGGAGTACCGCCGGGCGTAGTAGGGTTTGCCGTGCCCGTCATACCGAATCCGCCGTTCGGGTCAAAGCCGATGAGGTTCGCCCCTGCTGTGGTGCGTATCCGTTCATCTGTACGCCCGTTGGGAAGCCTGCCGCCGTCTGCTGAGGAACAGGAGCACCCTGAGGGACAACACCCCTCGTTCTGCGCGATTGCCTGTGCCTGTGCTGCGTCTGCTTGGCTATATCCCCCGCGTCAAGGCGCGCGGCAGGCGGTATCATCTGGGACACGCTGCCGACCACCTGCGGGCTCGCATCGTGCCGAATCCCTGTGGGAAGCCCCTGTGCGACGGCACGCCCTGTGCTGCCTGTGGATTCTGCTGCGACGCCCTGCATGATCTCCTTTGCGTCTTTCCTGCCCATGCGTTTCTATCCCCGATCTGTTTGCCGAGGTTCGGGGAACTCCTGATAGAGTCCCGGCGCAATTCCAGCGATTGACCGCACCGTTCAGTTCTTGGAGACTAAGCCCCGCGCCGTAGTCGTCGAGGTTATATCCCATGTTCTTTCCGAGGGCGCGGATTCCGTCGGCGGCCGTATGCGCCTTCGCCTGTATATCACGGAATCCCTGTACCTCCTTAGAGTTCTCTGCATACCCGTTATTCAGAAGATACTGTGCATCGTTGTCCGCCTGCATCCAGTCACGCTTCGCCTTGAGCAAAGAAAGCTGTGGGCTTTGCCCGATCAGCCCGCCGCCGCCGAGCCCCTGCATTGAGCATCTGCGTCGCCTGTTCCCGATCTCCATCTGTTACGCCGCCCGCTCCGTCGATCTGTTTGCGTGCCTTGTCAACGCCACGGTCAAGTAGTTTTGCGCATGGTTCAGGCAAGCGTATTGCCTACCATGTAGCCGAGTTTTTCCCAGTCCATAAATATCAGCTCCTTCAAAATGGGTATCAAAAAACCCGCCCGGATTGAGCGGGTTCGATGTGAAATTGTTTACTGCTTGCTGCGTTTGCGGCGGGCACGCTCCATGCGCTTGCCCTGCATCACGCCATAACGGTAGGAGTCCATTGCAATCTTGGCGACACATCGCCCTGTGTTCTCATGTGTCTTGATCGCCGTCTCCATCGTCAGCAGCAGCATTCCAAAAACGTCCTCACCACAACACGGCTGACGTTTGATTATCTCCATCATTGTCATCTTACGCCGCCTCCCGTCCGAAAATTTTTCTCAAACACAGGGATGACGTCTCGTAGTACCGCCACGTCTCGACTTCCTTGACGCTGTGCTCGGACTTGCTGTAGAACAGCTTACCGTACTCGGGTACTTTGAGGTTGTGCTTGTTCGCCATCTTGCCGATCTTGTTGACGACACGCCGAACATTGCACCGATCTCTGTTGCGGAATAGGTCTTGCGCTCGGCGACGGGCAACGGGAGAATCATCTCACCCGCGACCATCTCGGCGGCTTTTGCGTTGCACACGGCTTTGTATTCAGGGAATGTTCGTGCGCTCGGCAATCTTGAGAAGCAGGTTCGCGGCGCGGGTGCGGGCGTTCCGCTCCATGACTTCAAGCCGCTTGACTGCATCGCATCGTCGGGCTTCGCGTGCTTCGCTGTGTAGCCGCCAGTCTTGCGGATGGACGGCAGACTTCCGACGTGACCCAACGCTTGAACTTCTTCGCGGCGGGAGCTTCGAGGAGAGGATGAGCGAGTAAAGCCCCGATCGTTGATGATGGTCATTTCACGGTTCCTGACCTGACGCACTGAAACGGTGCGTCAGCTTATCTTCCTCATCAACATGTGCAGCAATCGCGCTTTCTTTTCTGCTGTATAGCCCAAGATTGAAGCGACATCTTTGCCAACAAAATACGGTTCTATCCTTCACAACAACTAGTCCGCACCTTACCAAATTCGGCATTCTCGAAAATCTGTACTTCATTTGCCATTATACATTCTCCTTTCTCGCTCGAAGAATCATGCTATAATGGATTTAACAAATTCTTCGGGTTTGTTCACAAGCAACTGTTAATCCTTGGTCGGTGAGGCAGTTGCTTCTATTTTTGCCCAAAACGCTTTCAATCCCCTTTTTCGTACAACTTCACCTTTGGATATATTCTTTTCTTCACAATAAGCTATGAGTCGCTTATTAAGCTGTGAATTTATCCCCTATGGTTGTTGATCGTATAGTTCTCCTCCGTGGGCGTCCCATTTTCAGGCCTCATATTTTCACCTCACTTTATGCCTTGCTTTTATCTTAGTTTATGCAAGGCATAAAGTCAAGAGGTTTTTTCAAATTTCTGCCCGACCACAAAAATTCCATAAGAAAAGCACTCACGATTCTGCGCGAGTGCTTCTGTCAAAATGCGTTATCAAGCATATTCTTTTGAAATTCTTCTACTTTTGCAAGCACATCCAATGTACACATCCGGGTACTCTGCGCGAAAGTCAACAATCGGTTGTACAAGACTTGACGCATAAAGCGTGGTCTGCTTGTGCGTCCGAATGTCTGATGTCGAATGCAGGTTCATCAACGGCACATCGCCCGGTTTGACTTCCACGTCGTAATGTGCGTCAAGATGTGCACGATTCGTCACGCGTGATATTGGCAGAACAGCATAGTCTTTGTTGTCTGCCTGTCCGATCACGAGCACAGGACGATTCTTGAAGAGCGTCTGCCGCGTCTGTATATCGTAATACGGAAAGGAGGAAACATAGACGTACCTGATCATCTCAAGCCTCCTCCACATTGTCGAACTCATCATAGTACATATCCCATATAGGGTCATACGGGCGCACTTTTTCGGCATCTTTTCGGATGTCGTCCATCGACAATATCCGTGTGCCGTTTTGCTCGGGCAAAAGCCCCCTGCGTGCATTTCTCCATGAGAGTTCTTTGTGGGACAGCTCGCTCAGCTTCCATGATCTCGTATACGCCATACTGCATCAGAACATTCTTTGCGATATACGCATTTTCCGGAGATGTCACCGATTTCGCCCTCACTGTCATATCCAGTCCGCCCTGCGCCTATAGCAGTGGCGAACGACACAGCTGACGGGATCCGTACTTCCAGCCCTCGAAGTTTTCCTCAAACATCGGTGCGCCCGTAACGGCGAAGCGATTCGCGCTGTGCAAAGTAAAGGAGCTTATGGAGCATCATCTCATCAATCGGAGTGGATGACAGTTTCTCATACTCCCGAAAGATATACCGTGCAACATCAATAATCCGTTCCATCTCGTACACCTCCTATCTTCATACCCCTAATCTGATTATAGATTCTGCCCCACCTCTCTGTCAACTGAAACAAAACTCTCATACCGTTCTTTTTTCTCTCACTCCCGCCACGCTCGCACGGTCGCCGCCCTTTGCCACAAAACCGTCTGCGATGTAGGTGTTCGCGCCAGCTGACCTCAATGTCATGCACGGGACGCTCGCCGCTGTAGCTGAGTCCGTAGACCGCACCAACATCATGGAGTACGTCACCGATGCGCATGTCGCCGAGCGTCTTATATGTCCCATCCTCCATCAGGAAGGGCTGTGAGAGCGTTGCCGAGGTATGCGCAAGCTGGCACTGGATGTTATACACATCGGCGTAGTGCCGGCGCATGACGCGCAGCACCTTCGCGGGCTGTTCTCGCCGTCCGTATGCGACATAACCATCTCGCCCACGTCGATGTGTTCGATGCTCTTTTCCGTGCCGTCTGCCATCTTGATCTTTGTGCCGGGTGGGAAGCAAAGAGACCAAGTCCAAGTCCCTGTCGCCGCGCCGCCGACCACACCGCCAAGAAGTTCACCAAAGAACCCACCGCCGCCCGACTGTGTCGTCGTCTGCGTGTTCGTCCCTTTGCCTCGCCACACCTGCAAGTGCATTCGTTGTCGCACCGTTGAGCCCCATCGACGCATTCCACGCACGGAACGCTGGATTCTGTGCTGCTTCCTGCGCAGCTGCCGCAAGAGCGACGGGCTGTCCTGCCATGTTGGCAATGTTCGCGTAGAGTGCGCTGTTCTGGCTGTTGTTGCCCTGTGCATTCGCAAGCTGCTGTTGCGCAAGGTTCGCTCTGCTGTCCGAGCGTACGCATGCCCTGTGTGTACTGCGTGTTATAGAGGTTGCCGAGATTCCCGGCAAGACCTCGTGCGTTCGCGTTCTGCTGCTGCATGAGTCCCGCAATCGTCTGTGCCGCTCCGCCCGCATTCGCGTTTTGCTGCTGTGTGAGAGAGGCGATCTGGTTGATGTTTGCGTGGTACTGCCGCGCTACCTCGTCCGCAGCGTTGCGCTGGATGTCGTTCATTGCCCCCGTTGTCACCGAGGAGCCCAGAACGCCGCGATTGCCAAGTCCTGAAGAGCGTTTTGCCCATGGTATTCTGCATGGTCGAACGGATGCTGTTTTCCATGTTCGCTTGGTACTGCGGCGGTATCCGCCTTGTGCAAGACGTGCAAGGGCATCGTTCGCTACGCCCGCCGACGCGCCGATCACACCCGCTTGCCGCGTTGATTGCGCCGCTTGCCGCATCCGCACCGCTGCGGTAGAGTCCCTCCAGTCCGCCGAGCCGCCCGACGTTCTGTGCCGTAAGGTTTCCCATCTGCCGGACGCGTCGCCAGTGCGCTGCTCCGCCGCCGCCGTTGCTCCATACTGTTCGCGCCGACAAGGCCCGCCATACCGCTCTGTGCCATACCGATTTGACTTTTGTGCGCCGCGATTGAGAGAGTTAAAGTCAACCTGCACCGCGCCAAGGGAGTCCTGCAATAGAGAGCGTCCAAGATCGTTGAGGTAGTACGCATTCGGCGCGACTTTCTTTGTATAGTCCGCGCTCGCCTGTGTCAGCTGGACTTCGCCCGGCGTCGGCGTGTAGGAGTTCTGCACCGTCGTCGAGCCGCCGCCCTTTTGCAGCGCACCATGCGCCCGTAGGTGCGATGAAGATAAGCGTCGCTGTCTTGCCAGCCCGCTTCATCCTCATCACACAGATGCCAATATCTTCTCATGTCCTCACTCCTTTAGATTTCCCATGTCACAAGATAGGCGAGCTCACCCGTCGCATCGTAGGTATCAGCCGGGCTGTAGATTGCCCACTTCCGTTTTCTTATGAATGCCATAGTACCGCTTTTGTCCCGTCCGGAGAGCTCCTCTACATGGTCGATGCGGTAGCCAAAGAGACGGATGTAAGCGCGAATCTCCTTACGGATGCAGATCGTTCCGCCCTCACGAATCCCCATCTGCGCCGCGACTTTATCGACGTGTCTCTTGCAGTACCGCGCATCCCCGCGAGCGTTGCCCGATGATTACCATATCCCCGAGAAAGCGCACCTCGCAGAACCCTTTTTTCAGGGACATAGAGAGCTCGAACCCGTCCGTCGGCTGAAATGGGTCTTGCGGATTCTTGCGATTGTAGTAGTCAATCCACTCGTAGAGCGTCATAGGTCTGCCACCTCCAAGATCAGATGTTTCATTTTGGAACGGTGGTGTGCCCGCGAATGCTCGTCTCAATGCGCGGCGATGAGTGATTGCACCGCACCTTGCGGCGGCTGTCTCGTCGGCATGGAGAGCGTCATGTTGTCAATGGAAACGGTCACATTCCCCTGCCCTGTGCCGCCGCCATAGAGCAGTCCACACTGCGTACGAGGATCTTCTCCGTCCCGATGAGGGCTTTCGTCCGAATGTGGTAGTCAATCGGTGTATCCCCGTCGCCCATATACGCCTCACCGATTTCATAGAGTGCGCTTCTCTGTCTGCCGACGGCAACACCCTCCGCCGTCTCCTACCGATGTAACAGGGAACGGGAAGGAGAGCACCGTTGCCGCACCGACGGCGTAGTTGTAGGCGATCAGGTCACGTTTTTGCCGACGGCTGGATGAGGAAGAAGCTGGCGGCACAAATGAAAAAGAGCCGGTTCATATAACCCGCTCGTTACGAGGGCATTCCATTTCTCCCCCAGTTCGCCTTGTGCAATATTTCCGTAGTCCATCGTCGTCAGCATCGTTTTTCATCCCTTGACGGCTGGCAAAGACAACGTCGTTCCCGACCGCCGCCGCGCAGTTGCGCCCGATGGCGTCCGTCTGTGTGGCGATGCGGTAGATCACCCACGTAGAGACTTCCCTGTCTCCTGTGAGTTGGTGAGATCATCCCGTTGTTCTTGAAGATCAGGAGGTCTGTAGCAAGAGGAACGACCGCAATCATATCGCCGCTGTCCCCGTAGCCAATATCCACCCACGCCCCTGTGCTCGCTTCGTTGTCGTCCGTCTCCCACTTCGTACCGTCGCCGAGTGCTGAGAGCATCACGCGGTCGCTGCCCGTCATTGCCGCACAGAGCCGCGCACCGCGCTCAAAGATGAGGTCACTGACAGGTGCATTCGCGTGTGTCTCCACACCGCCCGATGCGGAAAAAGTCATAGGATTGGAGCTTGTCGCCCGAGGCAATCCAGATGCGGTCTTGAAACTTTGCACAGATCGGCTTTCGTCCTCCTGATACCGTGCCCACCTTCTCAGGAGGAACGGCAAGAGACGTGACGCGATAAATGCTCCCATCCGTAAGAAAAACAAGGAACGTATTGCTGTCCACGTCGTAGAACGTACCGCGCACCGGCACGGGAAATGTCATCAGAGGACGGGAAAGACGCGCCGCGTGGGCGCAGTGATCGTTCGTGTCCAAGAAAGTAGAAGTTCACACATTCCTGCATCTCGTTCTGTGCGATAAGATCGCCCTCACTCATGATGTTAATCCCGCCCGAGGTCGTTGAACACCACCTGTGTTGCGTTGTGCTTCATCATCCGCCGTATGGAATCACACCCTCAGCTTGTCGGCAGGGTCACCGCAACCACATTGAGATCGGCAAATCCATTCGTCGCCCGTGCGTAGATGCTCCCTTGAACGGAAACGGTATCATCGGGCCAAGGATAAAGCCAGACCCCGTCTTCTCCTCCGTTGAAATCTCTACCGCACGCTCTGTTGCATAGAGCGTCCCTGTGGTCTCCGTGATCTTCTGCCACGCATCACTTAACTTGTACTGCATCATGGTCTCCTTTCTTATGGCGCATTCCTTATGTACGCTTCCATCAATTATGCAATCCTCCAAGCGCGATAAACGGCTTGCGTAGTTCTTCCAATACTCCCTGTTGTGTGTAGACAGGAATCATATTGCGCGGAATAACAAAGCGGCAGTCATTCGGCAGGTCGGCAAGCACATCCTCTGCAAGTTTGAACATGAAGGTCGTGTCGTCGATGATGAGATACTTCAGGTGATTGCATCCCTTGAACATCTGATTTATCCCAGAACTCGCATTCTCGTAATACCGCTCAAAGTTTATGTGGCGTGTGTCAAAGTTCCGCAGGCGGATACACTCCGCTGTTGCGTTCGCAAAAAGACTTCTTATGTTGGTCGCCTTCCCCGTATCCATGGAGAGATAGATAAAATCCGTCTGCGTGTTCCGAAACATCCCGCTGATGTCCTGTGCTTTCGGTGTCGCGACATGAAAGACAAGCCCGTACTGCGTTCTATTGTACGTCTGATTGCCAAACGTCGTCTCAACACCCTTCACCTCAGTGTTTACGGCGCATGTTCCTCAAACATTGCACACATAGACTCTGCGGATGAGAAGTCAAACGCTGTGAAGATCGTCTGCGGGTACTCCTTCCCTGTCACAGGAGATGTGTATTTCCCTCCAGCAATCACAGGAGGATTCTCATAGCTGAACTGCAAGAACATCCCGCTCATGTCCTTGCACTTTCCTGTTTTTGCGCATCTTCTCGCCAATAGTGAGCTGTGCTTTGCATAGGCGAACATGTACGACGTTGATGTCACGTTTCTGAGATCAAAGGAGGAAAGGTCAAGAGCAAAGTGTTACTATTGATGCGCCACCAAAAGGATAATACCCATATTGATTTTTTTCTAATGGCTTCCGAGTCGTTTCATTCCCGCAGCTGCGGAACATTCCGCCCATCCCCGTCGCCATCGCCGTGTTCCATTTCGTGAGGTCAAGTCCACGCGGCGGGGACAGTCGCGAAAGAGCTCCGCGAAACTCGTCACGTTCGAGACGTTCCACTTCGATACACGTCGAGCGAACGCAGTTCTTGACACCCGTAGAACATAGCATAGAGCGTTGTCGCCTTGTCTACGGTGATTGACGCCGCATCAATGGTTTTCAGTGCGCGGCAGTTCTTGAACATCTCCGAGAAGTTCTCCACCTTCTTTGCGGCGAACTTGGACGTGTCGAGCACCGTGAGATGGTCGCATCCATCAAACATTCCGTGCACGTCCGTCACCGGGGATTCCTCCGACACGTTGAAGTTCAGCACCGTCTTAGAGACGCGCAGTTCGCAAACATGCGCGCGTGTTGGTAATCGTTCGTTCCGCGCCTGAGGTCGGAAAAGTCCACAACCTCAATGGACAGCCCGCGATAAAGAGCCCTGTCCAATCCGTCAGCCGCCCGAGTGCTTCATGCCCGACGAGGTCAAGGAATGCCTGTGCGCTCACAATGTCCTCGCGGTCAATCGTGCTCTTTCCGCTCGCCTCTACCTTCCACTCCACGGGTCAATGGAGACAAGCGTGTAGGTCTTTTTCTCGTCAGAGCGAGCAGCACTTCATCCGAGCGCAAGGTTCTCTGTGGGAAACGCTTCCCCGCGTGCGTCGATCGCAGCTGTCTCCATGTTCTTGTTCCAATCTCGCGTGCGTCCCGCACAGTATCTGTTTCAAGGACTTCTCTGTATTCCTGCATTGTGTCACCTCCTTAGCCCCATGCAACCACAAACGCCGCAGGAAAGTTTGACGGATGCCAGCTGCGTGGGTCGCCGTTATAGGGGATGTTGTAATAGACCGCCCCTGTTCTCAAAGTTTTGAATCAGGCTTCCGCCCGCCGTAAAGTATTGCACCGCACTATTGACAATACCTTTTGCTCCCGCAGGTGCGGTGAACTGCGCATAACGTGCTCCTGCCGGCGTGACAAGGTCTGCGCTTCCCCGTTGCTGAGGACTGTGCCCACTGCGTACGGATAAGACTCATCCCGCCCGCCGCCGCACTCACACGGATACGGCGCGCTCCGTCAGGGATGGTAAACCGTTCTCCCACGCGCACTGTGACATTGCCGGGAACAACCCAGCGCACATTTTCGGTCGGTCGACGCAAGCGCAGTAAACCTTGCCACGTGCGCGAAAACGCAACGGTGTAGCAAAATCATCCTTCGGGTCAACGAGGCGTGTATAGAAGCGAACTCCGTGCCATACGAGCGTCAGATAAGGACGCGGTGGAAGTGCGATTCCTTGTGCCCCGGGCCACCATTCGTAGATCGGAATCACAAGATGCGCCCCGGTTAATGAGTGTCTGAGATGAACCTTTACTTTTGATACATTCCATGGCATCGTACATCACTCCGCAAGCCATATATTCCCGCCAACATCACTGGTCGGAATGTTGACAACCGTCGTCATGGTAACACTCTTACCTCATAGGAGACAGCACGATCAGCAACACTCGCACGGTCAGCAACAGACGCGTGGTCGGCATTCGTTGCCCGATCAGCCAGAGATGCACGTTCAGCGGTATTGGCACGTCCCGCTGTTGCTGGCACAGGATGCGCTTCCTGCGTTTCCCGATTCTCAACGCGTACGGCAACTTCCGCCCGCGCTGCTGTGTCCGCCTGCGCCGCTGTGTCCGCCCGCGTTGCCCGATCTGCCACCGCCGCTGTGTCCGCCTTGCCCGAGATGTTGATGTTCCACATCCCCGTCGCACCTTCGCCGTTCTTCTTCGCGTAGAGATCTGCAATATTCTTTCCCGAGCTGTCTGCAATCGCACGTGTGGCAACCGTCGCGTGGTCAGCATTCGTGGCCGTCCCTTCGAGTTTTGGCACAGCAAGAGTCCCCGTAACAGGGTTATAGACGAGATTGTCCGGCTATTCGCGCCGCGTCTCGTTCCCTGCGCAGAGAACCACACGTGACGCGGGCGTTCTGCGTGTTGTTCCCCTGAACGCCGAGTGCTATGCTTGCCGTCGCCGCGTTACCTGTACAGGAATCTGCCTCCACGCTCTTCACACGGATAACGACATCCCCGTCCCGTCAAACATGACGGACTCGCTCGTCGCCTTGCCACCGAGAGAGATGTGCTGTGCGTTCTTCAGTTTGCCTGATGCGTCCTCGTCCCATTGTACGGGTCGAGATTCTTCAACGAACGTAGACTTTGAGGTCGGTGCGGTAGCACTTCATCCCGAGCATCAGCCCCGACGTGGGAAAGGAACTCTGCAAACATGCTGGCAACCGTCTCAAAATTCCTCGTTAAGAATAACGCGTGTGTTCTTGACGCGCTCCTGCCCGTCGATACGTTTGAAGTTCTGCATATATCGCTCCTTAATACCCGACCGCCGTCCACGAGATACGCCCCTTTGCCGCCGCTCCGTCACGTCGGCGCAGAACGCACGTAAAGGACTCCGTTCCGATGGAGGTGATCTCAGGGGTCAGCACGCCGTCTTCCGCGTTCCCGCTCTGAAGCGTCACCGTCACTTCGGGCTTCGTATAGTAGTGCTTGTGATAAAAGATTGCCGTCTCCTTCGCGTCCACCTGTGCCGTACCGCGATCAACGGTATCGCCGATGTCCACGTTCATCACGACGTTATAAATCTGCAGGATAGCCCCTGCAACTTCCCGCCGTGATGCCGATGCGGACAAGCGTCTTTCGTATTGCGTACTCGCCGACACGGAACGGATGGAAGAGCCCATACCCAACGGGACGGGCGATACGCTTCATGAATGCGTCAAAGGTCATTTCCTTCCCTGCCGCAATTCCCTCAATCGTCGCCTCACTCGCACGGATGATGCCGTCATAGAAAATAAGGTCTTCGACAAAGACAGACGCAAGCGGCGGTAGAATCTCTCCGTGTATACCGATGCGCTCCGTTATCACCGTCTGCATTGGTGGTAGAGAGGCGCATCAATCGAGATACCCTCTGTGAACGCCGTATTGATCGTCAGGAGCTTCCCAATCTCCCTCACCTATGGAAACACCTTCACGGAAGGAACGGTGCGCTGTAAACACCTGTCCACGCTCGTCACGCATCCCGAGCCACTCTGCGCAGCTGCATGCTTCATCTCCCTGCGTGATCTCCGTCCCTGCCTCGAGGGATTCCTAGTGTGCATGGATGGAGATGCAGGTGTGATCCTGCCCAAGCCCGACGGATTCCACAATCAAGGAAGAGAGCGGCGGAAGTATCCGCCCGCTGAGCCCAATGCCCTCCGTAAACTCCATGTAGATGTGCCTGTGTTGTTCGTGGAGGAGGAAGCGTCCGACGCCGATGTGCTCCGTAAAGAGGGAACGAATCGGTTCACGCGGGGCAAGTATCTCTCATCACGGATTCCGATGGACTCCGTAAGCACAAGCGACTCCGCCCGCGTTGGCGGTGTATCATCCGCGAGAGTCAGCCCTTCTTCGACGCTTCGATGGTACGTCGTCGCAGAGGAATATCCACCAGAAAAGCCGATATCCTCGGTTACATTCTGTGTTACTGTGACCTCGCCGAAACGGTCAAAGTCCAGCGCTGCACGGGCATCGGTAAAGGCGAAAGGACTGTCACGAAACGTGCGCGGCTTTGTCAGGCGGATGCTGTGTCTCTCTTTCCGTAGGCATAACGCACCGCCTCTTTCCTTTACTCCTTCTAGCTCGAACACAAACTTGAACGTACAAGTGTATACGTCCTCCCGCCCTTTGTTGATGGCGGGGAAGATCACGCGGTCAAACGCCATATGGTTATTCTTGTCGATGGTAGCCGTCCCGTTCCGATAGCACACAGCCGCTTCCGTGATAGCTCCGATTGCTTGTCCCGTGCCGAATGTCGCGACGAGCTTGCATTCCTTTTGTGCCCGCCGTGTGAAAATACTGTGCATTCGTTGTTGCTAGAAACGTCGTTAGTTGGGTCTGCTCCGCCGCAGGTGCGTTTATCCCCGTGCCAACGGCGATATATAGCAGAGCCTTGCTGTTGTTATACGACCTGAATCTCGGTTTTTGAACAGGCGGTCAAAGAGGAGGTCATAGCCCGCGCTTAGCACGAGGTTATCTTTCTCCACGATCTCCTCTGTGCCGTCTGCGCGGCGCAGCACGCCCGTGAAACTTCCCTTAACTCCGATCATACCGATCACTCCTTCCAGTTATACCGCCCGAGTACGAGCGTGTTCAGTTTCTTTAGTGGCTTTGCAGGAGCTTCTCCATGCTGCCGTCCGGCTCTTTGCCGAGATCTGTAGAGCCGCCGCATAGATGCTTCCTGCACAATGCCAACGGCGACCACAGCCGTTCGGGCAGTACGACAGCTGTGCCCGCACGTGGTACGCCCCATCACTGCCGAAACAAGCTGGAAACTCCCGCATACGGCGGCTCGCGCATCAGTGAAAGGCTTCCGTCCTGAGAGGCCAGGATGTGTGTGTCAGGGAGCGTGTCGCGCGATGCAGCCAAAATCAAGGAGAATGTCTTGCAGGCAGAGCCAGCTCCTCGTACGTGACGCGTGTCTTACGGAGAGCCGCAGTCCCGTGCCCACCTGGGTCCGTGTGAGTAGCTTGCGCCCTTTTCCTCCGTTACCTCGACGTCGCCGCAAGTGCTCCGTCTAGCATGATAAGGACGGGAAGCCAGCCGCATCCTGCGCGGGTCGTCACTGAGCAATCTCACGGTGACCTCCTACTCCTCTGGGGTCACCGACTGCATGTCGTTCGACATGGTATTTTCCGCCTCTTCGCCTCCCACGAAAATCGAGGTCGTCAAATACGTAGTCGCTGTCTCGTCCTTCGCCGATGACGCTTGCTTCCAGCCAGTTCCGTGCGCGCGGTACTTCTTCGGCAGGTGGACGCGCAGCAGATACTCACCGCTCATGGCGTCTGTTTCAAGAAGCAGAGCCTTACGTGCTTGGTCGTAGTAGAGGTTGCGCTTGGCACCGGGATAGCCCGCAGCCTCCTCATCCATCCGCAAAATGACGTGCTGTGAAGTTCGCCCTTTCCCGTTGGTCAGCAGAAAATACGCGGCGTTCTTTTGAGTAGTTCTCGTGCCCATCAATCGCCTTGACGAGCATATAGCACCGCCCCGTGTTCGGATACACATAGCGGTGCTTGTTGAGTTTCGTCGAAAAGATCGTGAGTGCCTTATCCCACTCCGGTGTCACACCGACTTTGACTTCATAACGCACGTTGTAGATGAGGAGGGCATCCCGGTAGAAATCCAGCTTGCGCCCTGTTGCGTTCCACAAGAAAGTTCTCCACATCGGGGATAACACAGTAGAGCGTTTCCTGATGTTCCCCGCCACTTTGGTCAGAAGCGACACGCACGCGCTCAACGACCGCGCCGCCTGTAGAGTGAAGATGTTATCGAGCGTCCTAGTAGCGCACGTCGTTGATGACGTATGCCCCTTATACAGTCATCAAGAGGGGATGCCAAGGAACGTAATCAGCGTCCTTCCCGTGTCTTTGTTGGCTTGTGAGATCACGGGCGCATCGCGCTTTTGTGTAATGCAGCTCTTGCGGAGCACTCGCCGTATCCGGTGAGATCATCAATCATGTAGAGAAAGAGATGTCCTAATGTAGAGAGTGAAGATAGCTGAATGATTCCCAAAGCCGTTCGCCTCAAGAGCCTGACCTCACCGCTGACGTTCTTGTTCATCCACCTCCGTACCCCAGCCCTCTCAGCACTGCCTCTGTGTATCTCATTGAGGAGCTCCACTGAGCTGGAGAACGTCAGCGAAAGCGCTGTGATGACTTTTTCTTCCTTCCGCCGGCCGTCCTCTGGTGGTAAAGCTACTTGCCGCGTTGATCTGCTCTGCCTGCGTTGTAAGAAGGTCGCTATGATGGAAAGCGATAGCGTCCGTCACCTTGAATCATCGTCGGGAGATGCGGCACATGAAGCGGTTTCTTTTTCAGTTCAGCCATCTTTACGCCCACCGCCCAGCGCAAGCGATGCTGCAGCTCGTCATAGAGTGCCTTATCCTGCGATATGTCGTACTCATTCCGATTGAGGCAAGGAGCGTATGACTTTCAGGACATAACTATTCAGCCTGTCGCGCAAACGGGAGGCTTCCGTCTCATCCAACAGCGGCGGCATCGCCGTGCAAAATAGCGGAAACCGTGGCGTTTCCATCATCGGGTCGGTAAGTGTACCGTCTGGCCCCAGATGCGCAGCCGATATTGTCCCGTTGATGTGGGACGTAGCGTTCAGGACGCTTTCCCTGCCGCGGATGCGGATTCCTGTACCATCATCGGGAGCGCCGCAAATGAGAAGTCCTGATACCTCAGATTGCTGTGTTCAGAAAGCCGAGGCATTCCTCCGTCGTGTACTCGTCGGATATGTCGTGCCCCGCCGCACGCAGATCACGGATTGCATCCAATGTTCTCATGGCATCACCTCATACGAAAAACGGCATCTTCGGGCGCATATTGTTGTACTTGCGCCGGAACAATCGCATCGGTTCCGCTGTCACCGCCTGCCAGCCACAGTCAACGTCCGTGTTGTTGAGGACAAGGCGCGTGAGCTTTACGATCGCATCAAGGAACATATCAGGAAGCATGACCTGTCCGCCCTCGTATACGGGGAGGAGCTTGCCGTAGTAGTGAAGCGTAATTTCCTGCGTCGCATAGATGCGCCCTGCAAAGAAGGCGGAGACGCATCCGAAATGTCGCGCCAGCGTCCGATACCGCATGGCAGGCGGTAGTGATCGGCCGTGCGGTAGACGCCGCCTTAACAGACATGAAATCATCGGCGAGGAACACCGCGCCGCCGACGAACTTCATCCTGGCATAGGTTTTCCTACCGCTCCGGCGAGATCACTCTGCATGTTGGCAAGGCGCGCGTGATATAGCGCAGGACTTCCGTTGATGGCATGGTAGATTTCATAGTCTGGTAAAGCGTACCTCGTTGGCGTCCTTTTCCTTCCAGCGTACCGTGTCCTTGATCTGCGTCGCATCAATCACTCGTTACACCTCCCTGCCAGACCCGCCGCGTATGAGATCGCGGTGCACGGCAGCTGCAGGGTGCATGGAGAAGAACGTTTTCACCAGGCGGATAAACTCTGCCTCGGCTGCGCTCTGTGCCTTGCGTGCCTCAATTAGCCACGGGTCAAAACACATCCAGCATTTCAGGAGGAATATACCCAGAATAATGTTCTTCCCCCGCCCGCCCTCGCCATCCGACACCTGCTTTGCCGCTCCTGATTGCTTCCGTGCAGTCAACACGGTTGGTGAGTATCGTCTTCCATCCTCCTGCTTGAAGTTTCTGTTCCAAAATCATGAGTATTCACGAATGCAAAAGGGCCTCACCTCTCTAGGCAAGCCTCAATCCCATCTTCTTAGGCGCGTTTGATGTCGTAGATCAGGCGATGCCTTCGGCTGTAGTGCCCTGAAGGCCAAGCCACGACTCAATCACAAACTCTCGTACGAGCGCTATGCCGAGCCCCGTCACCTCAGCGTCGGGTCGAACCCACCGAATATCCCAGTAGTTCATGCGTCCATGAAGTCAATGACCGTATCCGCATACATACGGTGCACCTGTGCACGGATGACGCCGAAATCGGATTCATACACATCCGTGATGTTCGTCGCCGTCTTCTCCTTCGAGCCGCGCTGCTTCGTCGCGCCGCCCGTGACGATCTGCGAAGCGACGCTGGCTGCGCCCGGACATGACCGCAAGCGTTGGATTGCCGCCGCGCTTAAAAGCACATCTCCATACAATCGTTGATGTGGTCTTCCGTAAAGAGCGCGTTGCCCGCACTGAATACGTTGTTTTTCACCATCTGAACGCCCTGCCCCGCCGTCGAAAGCGTGATCTGGTTGGCGTTCTTGATCGCATCGTCCATGCTGTTGAAGAGCGTGAATTTCTTCGGGTCGGTGTCCTTGCGGATATAGTACGAGATTCGCCGAGAGCTCCGCAGGAGCTATTGCCCGCGCCCAGCTTCGCCTTGAAGTAGACGAAATCGCCCGTATCGAGCTTGTGATCTGTGGTCGCCGCACAGATATTGCCCGTAAAGGTGACATCCTCAACCTCCTCTTCGAGGAAGTAACGAACACCGCCCGTGAGTGCGGGGTTGCCGGGGGACTCGTCACGCGGTGCACGGTTGAAAACAAGCGCGTACTCAATATCACGCGCGTGCTGCTTGAAGACGTTCGTCTTCTGCCGTGCAAACTCATCTTCGGGCGTGTACTCCTTGCGTGCTTCTTCTGCATCGGATACCTTGCCTGTACTGATGAAGTGCTGGCAGCGATTGTCCCCAGCGTGCGAGCGAACCGACCTTGTCCGTCTCGTAGTTCGTCAGCTCCATGTGAGCGTTCTCCTGCGGCGGCTTGAGTCCTTCCGTGAGCCAGTTGAATTTCAGGCTCTTTGCATCCGTCGCCCGCCCGAAATTCGAGAGAAAGAACGTCTCTTCGGGGTCAATGTTTGTGATGATGTCGCTGAAATCATCCTTCGTGCCGACCGCCCTCATACGTGACGGACTGCGACTTCGACTGTGCTACCAATGCCACAATGTATCACCTCTCGTAAAATAGAACCTATCCTTAGCGGAAAAGAGATGCTCCCGCAAAAATGCGTTACGCCCGCACATCCATCGAGCGCATAGCACTCCAGTCATCTGCTGCGGCGCAGACGGCGCGACACGATCCCGCTCCTTCCACTGATGGAGGGGCGGCTTTCAGCACCAGGCTGTGGGGTCGGTGTGAGCCCCGTCTTTTTGGCATAGAACGCCGCCCGCGTCTTCTCGTAGTACCCTTCGAGCACAGGGACATCCGCACGCGTACACGTGCCGTTTCGGAATCGACGCACCGCATCTTCCACCCGCACCGCCTCGGCGATAAGGAGCTCCTGATAGTAGCTCTCTCCATCATCACGTCGATCTGGTTACAGTTCGGCTCCTTTGCCTGTGCCTGTTGCATCTTCGGCAGGAACTCTGCGGCGAACGCCTGCGCTTCGGTCTGCTGTCTGCGCAAGATTCGACTGATACGCATCAATCTCACGGGCGATTGCGTTCACGTTCATCTGAACAGCAATGCGGTACTCCTCCGCCCTCTTCGTCTCGTTCGGGTCGTCGGAATAGGACATCCCCAGAAAGCTCCTCGGGTGTGATGCCAAGCTCCTGTTGCGCTTTCTGTTCGGCTGCCTCCTGAATGCGCCGATAAATCTCCGCGTCCTGTACGGTCTCCTGCGCCTGCTGAACAGGAGGTGCGCTCTGCTCATCTGCTGCTGTGCCGTGAGCGCGGCGATCTGCTGCTGGCGATAGCAATGTAGGGTGCACGCAGCTCCTCAGGGGATGCGTGTCTCGTCCGTTCGCCCCGTCGTCATGGAGGCAAGAAGCTCCTCCGCCGTATACGGTGTGGGCTGCGGCGGTGCGGCCGGTTGCTCTGCATGCTCCTCCGCATGCTCCTCTGCGGGCGGTGCCGTCTGTTGCTCTGCCCCGATATTGACGACCGTGCGCGCTCCCGTCGCGGGGTCAATGCGGATGGCTACACCTTCGGTCTCTACGGCGGGCGGCGTTCCCGCACCCGTGGCAGGACTTTCCGGCGCGCCCTGTTGTGCTTCATAAGTGGGCGTATCGGCTGGCGCATTCTGCGCCGCTTCTCCCTCTGCAAATCTCTGTAAGTCAAAAACCCAGTCATTCATCCGACATCCTCCAATCAGTTGTCCTTCTCCTCGTACATCTTCTTCATGGCTTCCTGCCTCTTCGCTCTGCGCTCCGCAGCGACTCATAGAAACGTAGTGCCGCCTTGTAGTCCGCCTGAACAGTCAAGAGCTCCGCCGGCAGAGCGCGGCAGAGCGCATCAAGTGTCTTTGCTTTCACCTCGTCGAGCCATTTCCCCGAGAACTGCCCGTGAGGAGGAACGTCGCGTCACGCCCCTCGGCGGCGCGCTCTTGGAGTTTCATCTTGTCGCCTGATTCCATGGTTCATCCTCCCTTCCGCCATCTGGGACGGCCTTATTGTGCTGCTCTGCGATCGCTCATCCCGTGCAATCTTCTCCTGCATGGAAGCGAGAAGCGCTAAGCCCCAGCTGTTGGAGCGCCGAAATCTGTGCATCAATCAGCGGGTCTTTTGAACTGTATGCCGAAGGCGTGCAGCGTCTTTTGCCTTCACGTCGTCCTGCTTTAGCTGGAGTTCTGCCTGCATCATGGCATCCTGTTTCTCCTCGCGCCCGCCTGCTGCATCTGCATCTGCTGAGCTCTGCTGCATCTGGTACTCCTGCCCGTTCGGGTCGAGGTACTTCTCCCGTCGAGCGGATCCCCCATTGTTTCAAGGAGCTCCTTCGTGACGTTGTACCACGATTCAGCATTGACAATCCCGATTGCTGAGCTTTCGGATAAATCTGATGGATGAGCACCATTAGATATTGCATCTGCATCTCTTTCGTCGACGCGCACGTCCGACATTGACGATAAAGGTCACAGTGATATTGATCTCCTCGCGCCGGATGGATTGTTTTCATCCGCAATGGCGTACAATCTGCCCGTCATCGACAAACTTTTGACAGAGCAGGATGAGGAACTTGACATCGGAATCCACGCCGTTTCCAGACAAGCCGCGCAATCAGCTTGATCTTCTTATCGCTTGCCCCCATGATCGCTGTGATACCCGCCGCCGTGCGGTTGAGACTAGAAAGAGTCAAGTCCTGGTTGCGCGCGTGCTGCCCGACTGACTTTCTACCTCATTCTGTGCGTATTGCACAAGCGTCATACGCAGAGCCGTCCATCTGTATCGGCGGCGGCTGGAACATCACGCTCTGTGGCGGGATACCGCCTTGACGGGACAATCTCTGCCCCCTCGTAGAGCGCGTCCATGTCGACGTTGCTCATCGACAAACTTCTGCGGGACATTGTTCTTCGCGACGGCAATCACCATCTGGCGGATGAGAACAGTCTTGAGGGTCTTACAGCGCTCAAGTGATCCGTGAGAAGAATCCTCGCCGAATATGGCATGGCAGGGCGTCGTGTTCCGGGAGAATACAAAGAACGGCGGCATCTCAAACACGTTGTCCTGAATCTTTAGCGGGACATCTCCGACCGCGTGAACGATCACATTCTCGTAGATGCCGTCGCCGTTAAAGGTCGACCCTTGAGATACGCCTCATAGAGCTCAAACTCTTTCGACGCATCATCACCATCAAAAGAGCTGTCCGTGCATCTCCTCAATGTGGCTGTTGTGCTTCTTGTCTAGGAGCGGCGTCGTTGTCGTATTCCCGCCTGCCTTTTCCATGGCCGCATCGACGTTTTTGTATACGCCCTGCTCCTCCATACGTTTTAGGTAGTCGCCGCGCACTACCTTTTCGCTGCCACTGAATTTTGCCGCATGCGGGTCACGTGTCTCCGGTGTAAAACACGCTCCGACGGGCTCGTGTTTTCGATGATCGGCTGATTGACCTTGACGTTGACAAGATCAAACGTCACGCGCAGAAGATCACCGAGCGGCGTTACGGGGACGGCCTCTTAATCTCCACTTGCCGCAGCTTCGCCTGCAAGAATCATCTGCATCATCTGCGCATCGGCAAGCACCTCCATCGGCTGCCGCTCTTCTTCGCGCCTCCAATAGACCTTGGCGCACCCCATGTTGATTGTCAGCGCATCACGCAGAAAGTTATGCATGAACGTGAAAAAGCTGTTCTGCGCGTCACGAAATAGCTCAGAAGCTGCTGTATCTTACGGGCGTTATCATCGTCACCGACGTAACCCCCGTAATATCCACGGGGGCATCTGCGCCCTGTGAACACCTCCATAAGGGACGGCATCATCCAATCCACCGTCGTCTTTGCATCCCGCGACACACCCAGTCGCTAAGCTCCGAAAGACGCGGAATCCTGCAGCGATAATGCTTTTGTCCGCGCGGGTACACATCATAGCGAAGCAAAGCGCGGGCTCTACCGTCGATGCGTACATGATGATCTGCCATCCTCACGCCCCGCCGCGAACGCCGTCGCGATCTTCTCCTTGACCGCGTCGGCGTCGGAAGCGTTTTCAAGCGCTGATCTCCTCCGACGCAGCGTTCTGGTGCCGCGCTCTAGGCGGTCAAGCAGTCCCGCATCATATCACCCTCATTTCACATCGACCCTGCGCGGCGAATCTTTCCCTTGCCGCTGATGCCTCGTAGTATCTCACTTCCCGGCACATGTACCGGGCGGGCGGAACGTCAGCGCAAGCGCGTCCGCAAGGTCAGGGGCTCTTCCCTGACCGCGCCTTGTACACTGTCTGCGCCCGAGAATAATGCGCCCGTCGTATTAAAGCGGTACTCTGCCGTCGAAAGCTCCGTCTTTGAGCTCCGCGTCCTGCGGAATCTCCGACCCACGCAGTCAGCCAGTCGCGGCACGTTAAAATACATCTCCGCGCGGATATTCGCATAGCGTTCGGTGTCCAACGCCGCCCGCCAGAAATTCACTTCGCTCACGGTCGATATCCGAGCTGCCGCAGTCGGTCAATCACACCTGCAGCCTGTAGCTCCTGCGTCAATAAAGACGCCCTGCGGCCTCTCCTTTTGCAGGGAGAACAGCACCGATCTGCCGCCGCGTCCATCGTCGAAAGTCCGTAAACGTCTGCACCTCGCAACGAGAAGCCCTTGACGCACGCAGAGCACAGTGCGGTCGTCGCCGAATCGTGCCACATCCACACCGGGGATGACGGGCTGCCCTCTCTACATCCCTTTCCTGTCAGCTCTCTTTCTGCCGCCGCACCCACAAGGTCAATCGGGATAACAACGTCAGAAGGCCGACGCCGTGAGTCGCATAAAGCTCCTGCCGAATCTCCATATCGGTCATTGTGCTTTGCACGTCGGCGAGCTCGTCAGTAGGGATAACATCCGTCCTCATCCGCATCGGTAGAGGCACGCGTACCAATCCGCCGACTTTTTCTGCATGTCGGTACATCTCATAAAATTGATTCTGTCCTTCGGCGTGTTGATAAATACCGCCCGAGCCCTGCCGATCAGCGAAGCGCAGGAACGGATAACGCCGCCCGAGCTTCAGCCGATATCCGCATACTCGTCGAGGATAACGCCATCTAGGTAGATTACCGCGCAGCGTGCACTGTGATGATCTGCGCGCCAATGATGTAGAGACGCGCCCTGTGCGAGCCGTTATGACGCTGTCGGCAGCTTGTCTACATAGAGCTCCGACTCATTCACCGTGCGCCCGGGGATAGGATTCGTATAGGCTTCCCGACACTCGCGCTGCACACGCTTTGCCTGATTGCTGGCATGGCGCAACGTAGGCATGAGACCAGGTGCCTTGCGCTCGTTGAGTATCGCCTTTTTAGCATCTCATTTACCGTGCCGACCGTCTTGCCGAAACACGTCTGCGGCGAGACCAAGCACCGCGAATCTGTACGCGTCAGCGCAGGATGTATCGTGTCACGCCATGGCGGGCGCGGCGTATATGGTATAACGACCGATGCCCATGTGCCGCGCTCGGCGGAGATGTAATCGGTGTACCGTCAACTCCGCTTATCTGGTGTTCCTGTTGATGTATAATCCCATCCATCTTGTTGAGTAGTCGCATAGCCCGCAGACGATCAGTCTTTCCCGTATCCCCATCACGAGCAAATTGCGTGAGTAGTTCGCGCCGACTCGGTACGCGTCCATAATCTTGATGCGAATCCATTCTCGCGACGCAGCTCCCTCAACACGTTCTCTAGATCTTAACGTTTTCAACAATCAAAGCTGCTGCGTCCCCGCGACTTTTGTCCGAACGTGCCTTTGTATCCCGCGCGCTTGTAGGCTTCCGTGGCATTGCCACACCGCAGCAAAGGTCCGGTGCAGATCTTGTAAATCACGTGACAACACCACCTCCCACAAACTACCTGGTTTGCATTTGACCGTGAAGTTCTCCCACTTCTTGTACATGTCAACGTACGTATAACCCTTGTCGCCGTCGTGCGTGTGATCTCATAATACATACCGTCGTTCACAGTCGTACCTCACGAGTGCTTTCCCGTAGTCTGCAGCGTCTTGGAAAACCCGTTGCCAAACAATGAACACACGTCCGCTGATGTGATCTTCTTGTGCGAGTCACATCAACGTGCTTGTTGAAGTAGTCCGCAACAATCTGTTTTGCTTTTCCCGCATAGTAAAAGCCTCCTCTCAACAAATGAATAGAATTTCTTTCCCGGAGAAAAGCCGCCTCGATTGAGACGGTGGCTCGTCACGAGTATAGGATGGCATGCGGCGGCGGCGTAAATATCTCCAAACTACCCACACTAGCATTTTAGCACCGAGTGCGTTTATGGAGTCTATTTAATCTGTTCCAAGTTTCAGATGCGCTTCGACCACGCGATCAATGATATACCGCCACGTTTCTTTAGCACGTTCTCGCCTCACGCGAAGAACTCCGGAGTTGAGGAACCGCTCCGCATCGCTACGGTATATCATCTGCGTGCGCACGAGCCACGCCCTGCGTCCCTCTTCCTGCCTATCACGTGACGCCTTGCGCCGAGCGTCAGAGGAATATCCGCTTACGCTCTGAGAGCCCCGCGCTCTGGCAAACTCCACCGCCCGCGCCCGTATGTAGGCAGGGATACGCCTCATCAAACTTGACGCCGCGCAGAGCCTCTGCCTCCGTCGGATGCCCCGGCAGATTCCGCCGACTCCCTGCACAGTCCCGCGTACATACTCTTCACGCTTCAGGCGGTAGGTTTCAGCTCCTCCATAGTTCAGCAACATTGATTCTGCCTGCTTGCGATCTGTCGTATCTCATCTGCCATCTGCAAGGCTGCGATCGTTCTCAAGCAATGTGTTTCCTCCCATCTCATCATTTCGTTGGTGTCACTCGATATGGTCTGAATCCGCACCAAAAGAGCGGCGCATAAACGCCTCTGTTTATCGTCTCATTCTCTCGGTCTCTACAGACTCAATAATCAACTGTCAATCGTTACGCACATAGACTCCATAATCAGGAACATGCCAAGGTCAGCATAGGTAGTCATGTACAGAAAAGATGCCATCGCGTGCAAAACAGCATTGTGGCATCCCACACCACTACGTATCCGATCGCTAACGAGACGAACCAGTGCTATGATTTTTCAGCAACACTTTTATACTCCTTCTCCTACGCTGCGATCAACCTCTCACTGCCAACACGGGCGTCCTGTCTTCAAAGTCATACAATTCAGCGTCTGTGCCATAAGCGATGGATCTTCATATCCGTGCTTATCCGCCCACGCTTGAAGGTCTTCGTAAGCATATCGCTAAGCTCATCAAGGGCGGATTGCTCCAGGAGATTCGAGATAGTCCTCGTCAAGACCTTCCTCGTCCATTTGGCAGCGCATGCCTTCAACGACATCTTCGCCACTCACGCAAAGTTCAAAGCTGATCCTCTTTCCAGATGTAGACGGTTTCTTCCCCGTCTGCATTTTTCCGTGCATCCTCTAGCGCCTCATCAATAGTGGAAGTAGAACTGCGGATGATGCTCCCCATCAAAACTATACAAATACAATTTCTCAGGCATTCCGGCGCTTCCTTTCCACTGGATGTCCCCATCTGTGAGGCCGCCTGTTTTTACGCTGTAGGTTCCAAGAGCGCATCTTGCAGCCGATCTCGAAAGAGCCGCGCACATCTCTTCGTCAATCGGATGGATATCCTTATTCCACTCCCAGTGCGCCTCGATCTCGCCGATCATGTCTCGCCGACTGCCAATCCTCAAAGTCATTCACGTGTTCTAAGATGAGATTAGACACAGAGACAACGCCTGATTGTCGGGGTAACGCATGAAAACGCAAAAGAAGTATAGCGTCTGTTCGTCCGGCGTCATCTACCACTCCTCAAAACAGGATATCCTCATCGGATACCGCCGTGCTCCCCCTGTGCGCCGCGTGCCTTCTCGCTGAACTCGTCTCGTGCAAGCACCTCTGTACGCCTGTCTCTTCTCTCCGTCCTTCTCTATACGTGCCTGCGTGAAGTTTGCCGAGACAGTGACCTTCTGCCCCTTCACAAGATTGTTCCCGCACGCCTCCAGCAATCTTCTCCCAGCACGTCACAGGGATAGTACGTCTTCTTCTGCTCCTCCCCAGCTGTCGTCAACCGCCAGTGTGAGTTACAGACGGCCTTCCTGTTCCCAGTGTACTTTACGGCAGGGTCATTACGTCCAGCCAGCCCTGAGCCTACCCAGATGTTCATTTGGATTTATCCTCACATGGGCTTTCCTGTTTGCAGATCCTTTCGGCGTTCTGTTTCCTTTTATCGGTATCTCAAATCCAATATGTGGATTTCCGGTCTCTCTCGCACCTTACTGAACGCTTCTGCTAGAGTCGCCCTCCAGATCTTCGCTCCTGATCTATCAAATCACAAAAGAAAATCCATGGAACTCTTCTTCAGCACATCATGCAGCCTTGCGCAAGTTATCAACCACAATCAACCCAAATGGGTAGTACGTAATCCTCTGTCTCTGCAATATAGACGATTTTGAGGCATCTGGATATTTGCTCTCACTGACATAATGCATCCGACAAAAACCAATAACCTGTATGCCGCTTTTCATCTTCCAGATTGTAGATGTAGGCAGTACTTTATTCACGCCGCTCCTCCTTCATCACAATTTCCACGCAGATAAAAGTTGTCACGTATTCCGCTTTTTGGATGTTGTTCAAGCTTTCAACGCAAAATGCGATTAGTAGTTGTTATTCCTCTGGAAAATTTCATAAACACTCATCCAGATTGTCTTGCCCTCCGATTCCCGAACAACGGCTTCTCAGAGATAATTTCTGGGAACATCCGCCATGAAAATCTGATGTTCCGACCACTTGAAGATCAACACGCCGTATGGACACGCACATCCTCGAATCCTCAGCGCAGATCATTCTGCCATGTGCTCGAGCACGTGTATATGATGCCGAGCCACGAGTCTTTCCGCATCACAGATGCGGCGGGTCAAACGACAAAACCGGGAAACTCTCATCGGAAATGGAATCTCTCGAAGTCCGCGGTCAGATCGGGCTTAACCTCGAATCGTCGTCCATCGCACAACGTCTTTTGATAAGCTGCGGTTATCCATGAACACGGCCGCAGGATGCTCTTGTCAAACCAGAACATTCGAGAAGCCACAGCAGCATCAAAGGATTTGTTCATGGGCTCTCCTCCACCGCAAAAAGCCGCTGTTCTTCGATCTCGAGGGAAAACAAAGCATCCGCTCTTTCGCCGCCTTGTATCCTTGTCACCTCGAAACCGTAACGTCCGCCCGAGCTCAGCGCACGCTCTCAGCGTGTGCCGCTTCCCTTCATAGGGTCAATCACCACGTCGCCGGGGGTCGGTGAACACCTCAATCAGGCGTTTTAGGAGATTCACGGGCTTCTGCGTCGGGTGCACTTTCGGATAGAGCTTCTTATCGTCCCGCTTCCACTCCATCCAGTTGAGTACCATGTGCCCATCGTTTGCGGAATTTTGCAGCTTGTCACGGTGAGCACAAGCGCGTGCTCCCGGTCGCACCAACGATGCGCATGCATTAGCCTTCAAGACCTGCGCTGACGTGTTCTTGATAAAACAACGGATATGAGTTGTTAAACCCGCGTTTCTTTCCGTACCGCGACCATCGGCATCTGTTCGAACAGGCAAAACACAATCATTGCGGGAGCAGCGTTGCGTTCCTTCGGCTCCTTCTTCAGGAGACGGGCGCAAAAGTGGAAATACTCGGCGATGTTGAAATTATTGTCCGTCCGAAAAGAACGTGCGTTTGCCTTCTTGCTCTCTCGTTCTTGTGTCCCGCCCCTCATACCACGGGGTTAGAGCGTAGGCGTTGCCGCCGAGATTATATGGGATATCACAATCTGGCTGCCTTCAGACAGAATCCCATACTGCTGTAATTCCGGAAATTATCATGATACAGCTCAATCTCTCATTTTCTCCTACCTCGCAAAACTCATGCAACCTCGCAACGCCGTCGCTGTGAGAAACATGACAGGATCAAATATCGATATTTTGCCATTTTGAAATATCCGAACCCATTGAGTTTTATTGACTTTATAGGAGACAGGATCAAAAGAGGCGGTTCATGATGCGGAAACGATCTAAAAATCCGCAAAATATCATCGAACCTCGCAAAACTCAAGCAACCTTAATCACACCTGCCAGTCGCGCATCATTGCCGTGTACTTGCCGTAGCTCATGCCCGCTGCTTTTGCGGCCTTTGCTTTCTCGTCAATCGTCGGCGGGGCAGTTCGCGTCGCTCTGCCTTCTACTTGCCTTCTTTGCCGCCGCCGCGTTTTGTTTTTCCGCAGTACGCGCTCGCACTCGGGGCAATAGTATCGGCTCTTTGCTACTTGGATTACTTTCGCATAGAGCGACAGCTTTTTCCCTTCGCGCTCTGCAGGTCGGGCAATACTTTTCATTTCCTGTCAAACTCCTTGCCACTACGCCACGCCCTGACCGCTTCGTGCGACCGCCCCCATCTGCGCGAACTTCTCGACGATACACCTGCCCCTTGCCTGTGACCTTCGTCGTCTTGTTGATCGACGTGTGCCCGTCTGCGTGCGTGATTGTCGTCTCCTTGATCGTAAACCGCCCCAGCTCCATTGACCGCTGCGTTGGCATGTTGTAATCAGAGCCCTGCCGACTTACGAGATAGCCATTATCGCGCATCCATGAGGCGGTTCTGCCCCATGTCTACGCCGTTCTGCTTGATGATCTTCGCCAGCTCGCCGATAAGGATGGTCGTGATGACGCACTCACAGAGTCGGCAAAGGTACCTTCGGGCGGTCACGCTCGATCTGTTCCCATGTCATCCGCAAGCAGGGCTTTTGTATCACTCAGAATCGCTCAGAGAATCGCAGGGCACGCGCCATGACCCGCTCGGGCGTGTTCCATTCCTCCTCGATACGGATAAAGTACCGCCGCGCCTCCTTGCCCTTCTCAGTGCGTTGGGCATTGCCAGCTCCTTTGCCATTGAGAGCGTCATGAGATGGTCGATGAGTTCCCGCTTCACCTCACGCCCACCCTCATTTTGAACTTGGACATTTTTGTCCAAGTTGAAATCCGTACCCTCCGTGAAACCGTATTCCGTCATGCGGTCAAACCACTTCGCGTAGAGACGTCTGTACTCAAGAACTCTTGCTGCCGCCGCTGTTCTCCTCTCCGTTTTTCGTTGTCGAAAATCGGTGCGATTACGTTGTGATTTCGTCTCCTCCTCCAACTCCGCGATAAACTCCTCGATGCAGGAGATCAGCTGCGCTTTTGTCACTGGGATGCAATCACGACAATACAGCCCGTTCCATGCCCCTTCCACAAAGATCATACACTCGTTGCCGTTATCGTATGTGCCGCGCACGTCGGCAAAATACTTCACCCCGTCATGCTCAAAATGGCAACTGTAACCGCCAAACCCCAACTGACTGATGTTATATACCACTTCGTATTTCATTCCTATACCTCCTAAAACAACGATATTCCGACATTTGCTCACAGCAGACTTTTTCCTTCTTTGATCGGTACCAGCGCCCTGTATCCACATCCCCCGTGAAGGACAGGTGAAATGCGGGACAAGTCGTCGGATTTCGGCGTATCTGCTCGGGCGAAAGAGTTATTTCCCGCTCCTCGCAGTAGTAGCAGTGCTCACATGTAATGCAGTTGGAACAGTATCTGCAATATTTCATTATCGCACCTCCTGAAAGATAATATCTGTCTCGCGCATCATGTGGAGGACATCTTCTTGCGCAGGAGATAATCCCGCGTCCTAACGCCCTGACCTCGATCACCCTCATTTGCGCCCTCGTCGGCGTAGGCAACAAAGAAATCCGCCGTGTGGTGATCGGTCTTTGCTTCTTTCCTGTGTTGTCTCCTGAGAGCCCTCAAAGGGCGTGTACTGTGGTTTGCAATCCGATGTGAGGAACCTCCCCGCCTGTTTGCGTGAGAGCAGGTCAGAGTAGATTTTCCCGCCTCCCTGCTGTCAAACGTATGCCCGCACCGTTGTCTTGTGTGCGTTGCGACTAGTTCTGTTCTGCGCCCGCACAAGGCGCATCACATTCCCGATTGCCTTCCGTGCCGTCGGGTCGGATTTCTTGCAGGGATGATACTCGTCCATGTTGCCGCCTCCTCAGAAATCCCCACGAGCCTTGTACTTCTCGTTCACATCGCCGATGCAGTTCGCCGCGCTTTGCTTCGTCAGCTAGCCGAGGGCGGCAATCCACGACTGCAGACCTTGACGATCTCCGTGAGTTTTTCGGCGAGAGCCTCTTCATCCGCACGCTCTATACAATCAAAAAACTGATCCATGTATATCACATCTCTAACGACATCATACATGTGCTTTCCCAGTTCCTTTGCCCACGCCTCACCATCCGCAACGTCAAAACATGTTGCACGGCTCGACGCTTCGTCATATCGGGCTCTCGCTTGTTTCGCATTCTTCCAACAAAGCCTTTCAAGCGCTTGTTCTCCTCTTCCAGTTCCATAGTACCCTTTCTGCCATCTGCGATATCCATTTTCAAATCCATCTCAGCACGCTCCTCTCCATGCGCCAGTCGGCGCCCCTGATCTCTACCCGCTCGCACATCCCGTAGATGCGCGACATAATCCGCTGTCCCTGCACTATCGTCAATCACGTTGCCGCCCATGTCCACCGCTGCCATGTGGCGGATGATCTGCGTCGGGCTGTAGTTGCTCGTGACGACCGTCGGCAGCTGCTCGTTGTACCTGTGATTCACGATGCAAAAAGAGCTGCTCATGCGACCCACTCCGTCATTTCTCCGCGCCGAGATCGTCCAACACGAGAAACGGCGTCTCCTTGACCGCCTGCACCCGTTCCGACGTCCCGCCGCTTGCGAACGACGCGCGGATGTCGCCATGAGATCGAACACAGAGGCAAAGAGCAAGGCTTTCCCGCGCCCGCCCGCTCGTTGGCGATAATCGCCTGGCTTTGTCTTGCCCGTGCCTCTCTCGCCGTGGAGAAACAGCCCCTGATCTCGTCTGCGACCATCATGTGCGCCCGCATCGACGGCGTCTTTGTTCGCCTCCGTGACGATGTAATCCGCGAACGTGTCCCCTCGCACGCGCCCTAGGGACACGGGCGAGGCAAGAAAGCCGTGAGATGCGCAGACGTGCCGAGACGGTTCCGCTCGTGACGGCACCGCCTGAAACATAACAGAACCGCCCGTCATGGACTCTCGACGACGAATCATGCCCTGAGAAGGTTGTTTGCAGACCTCTCCTGTGCATCCTTGCATCTCTCTGCTTGCACGCTCAATGTCACGCAATCTCCTCGATGCCGCCTGATCTCCTCCGCCGGGAGGTCGTACTTTCCACGGAGGATGATGGTTGCGGTCAGCTCGGCAATCCAGACATCCGTTCTTCAAACCCGCTGCTATTGCCTACCTGTTCCATGCTGTCTACCTCCTGCTTTTTCACGCGTAAAACTTTCCACTCTCCAATCACGGCCTCGTTGACAATGGCGATCTTCGCCTCGTCTGTACTGCCAAACTGTCAAGCAGCGAAAAGATTGAGTGCATCGACCTTTCCGTCGGTGCTCCCGCTCAGTCTTGCGCATCTCAACATACCCGGCAGAGCTTCCTGAAGGCAGGGTTATCCGTGTAGAGCGTCCAAAAGCGCGGGCAGCTTTTTCTTTTTGCATCTTTTTGGTGCTTGGTCATTGTCTCTTGTCTATATATGTGTGCAGTTTGCGGTGCAGTATCCAGGTGCAGTATTTGATGCACTTTCTAGTGCAGTTTGCGGTGCAGTATTCAGTGCATTTAATGCGCCCTTTCTTCACACATATCATCCAGACGATAGAGTGTCGAGTTGACCTCCCCTGCTTGAAGTCTATGAATCCCAGTCTTTTAGGGAGGTTTCGATTCTCAATGAGAGTATGGGCACTGCGGATCCAACTTCAACATTAGTCTCTGATTTGTCGCTCGAACCATTCCCGTCCAGCCGGCACGATTGTTCATGAAACAACCTGAAATAAAGTGCACGGGCATGCAGGGCGGACTAATCCATGCTAGAATCAGGTAAGATTTTAGAAGCGTCATATACTGACCTCTCATGTTCACCTCTAGAGGGTCTGCCGTCTTCCGACGCGTCCGGCTTCGGATCCTCCCCCAACTGGACACGCCTCTGATATAGATCATCCGCGTAGACACCGATTACACGCTCGAACTCATATGCGATCTTTGTGCAACCTCATTGACTCTAAGCCCCTTGCATCAACATGGAAATTTCGCTGCCATGAATCGAATAACGATCATATTCTTTGTCACGAGAAAACGCTTCTAGCGTAATCTGATTGATGCGCTGTGCTTTTGTCTTATGCGTTCAAAGGTCCGATCTCTATGGCAGAGCTTGGTTTTGTCGGGAGATGGTATAATCTGCATGACAAAATCAATGATGTATCCACCGCACGGAACTTGTGCGTGTATCGAGAGGCGGAATAATTCTCCGTCGCTTCATCCACTCAGCAATATTCCATCCACGCGTCATAGAACCGCGTCTATTTCATTACTAATCCGCACTCCCTTGGACGCTTTCTACCCAATCCACAACACCATCACGCACGAGCTGCCCGATCTCTTCAAACGACCAAAATCACAGGGCTCATCCTTCGCATCCCACGCCTTCGGATCCATGCGACAGCGACACGAGATAACAAGTTCATCTCTCGTGCGTCCCACGATACGGATTCGACAACGAGCAACACGCTCGCTATGGATTGATGTGCCCTGCTGAACCCGATCCGCTTTGTGTAAATTGTCCATCCTTTGGCTTGTCGTTCACGGCTGTAAACCCGTATTCCGTCAACCGCTCCAAAATCATTGACAACACAACAAATCTCTCACCTACCTATTCACAATATGAGATATTGCAATGGGGGCATCCTGGGATGAGTTTGGTCGACGCCGTCTCATTTGTGTATCCAGCGCGTTCATAAGACTGATAGATGTTCTTGCCGCACCGCCAACACTCCCCATCAGGAGGCGCAAAATGCGGCGCACCCATCTTTTCACAAAAAATCCTCTGCGCTTCGATGCAGCCAATGATTTCCTGACTGCTCTTTTTATGCAAAATTTTTCCATCGGTTTTTACCTCCTCTGTTTCTTCCGCAATCCATATACCTTCGCAATCCGCTCATCAATCTTCACCGGCTCGATGATGTACCGCCTGAGAAAGTCCTCCTGCCCGATGCTGTGTATCTCCGTGTGGTGTTCCCTGCAAAGAGGAAGCGCACGCATCCCGATATGGCATATCTCCTTGCGGTTGCGCCCTCATGCCGACCACGCTGCCGTTGCAGTGGTGCGGCTCCGCTTTCCTGCCGCACACCGCGCACCGCTTATTCGATCAGACACGCCCACACATAGCGTGGGATGTCCTCTGAGGAGTTGATATAGCGGTTCTCCGACGTCAACACCGTGGAGGATGCGAAATCTATGAGATACGTTATAAGCCGCGCCGTCGTCATATCACAGTCCGAGAGAGAGAATGATCTTCTCAACGTCTCAGCCTCGCCGACAAACATCAGCTTGAGCATTTCCTTCATGGCTTCCAGTGGAGTGTAGCCCCACCATGCAGCGATGTAGGAGATCAGCACATAGGCTTTCTTTTCGTTGGTCTGCCGATATGTGCCGCTTATCGACAAGCTCCACACCGACAACAGATTGATAGCCTCCGGCTTTTTCTTGTCATGAGGGAACGGGACGAAGACCGTAATGCCCATCACCCGCTCCTCCACAACATCACCTAGGAGCACCATCAGAATGGGATGTCATCGTCAGTGTTGTATCCGTTGCGCATCTCCTGCTCGATGCGCTTCTTTTCAGGCGGCGTGATTGCCTCAATGCCCTCAATCGGCAGGATGGCTATACACTTGGTTGAGGTGTAAATCTTGCCGTTGTAGATATATTCCTCTTCGCTGGAGACTTACCGCCGAAAAGGGTTTTGCCGACAAGGCTCTGCTCGTTCAATCCCATGTGGCCGGTTTGACTTCTCGATGTTCTGGGCATTCCTTGAACCGCCCCTGCTGCTCGCCTGCTGTGAGCTGATAATACATACCGCCCCACTTCGCGTCAGCATTACCCGACTTGCGTCCCTCATACTGTTTGCGGTAGTAGCCGGCATGGATGCCGCTCTCGATGTCAAAAGCAATCGTCAGCATCTCTACCGCTCTTTGACGTCCCGCTTTGCACCTTCCCGATGCGGCACTCACTAGCCGCCCGGCGGCAAAGATGTATTCCTGTGATTGCGGGTGTCGTGTACAGTACTCGGTTTTCTGCATCGTGTCATCATCCTCCTCCTACTTCTTCCAGTGCCGCGATTACCCATGACCATATCGTTTGGGATCTCCTTCTCAAAAACAATCCATCGGGCTCTTTGCCGTGGAGTGGTCTACTGTGTGTCACAAAAGATCGTGCCGTCCATCCAGCGACTTTGCCCAGAGTACCGTCGTGAATTTGGATTCGAGTACAATCTTGTCAGACTTGCGTCCGCCCGTCTTGACGTGTGTCCACTGGTAGCCGCTCTCGTCATGTTCCGTGAGCGAGTGCGCGATAAAGAGACGACATCGGATTCTCACGCAAGAGGTGCGCATCCGATACGATGTTCCACGCATTGTGCGAGGTCGACGAACTTATCGAATCCGCGTTCGCTTCGCTCTGCGCATCTCATCGTCACATGATGTTGTGGTAAGCCCGTCAATGACGAGCGTGTCGAACTTATCCGCCCATTCCCCCTGCATTTTTCTGATAGATAGCTTCATGGTCGGGACGCTCGATGTCTGCGTGTGGTTCTTCTTTTGCGCCGTTGTACTGCTTCTTTGCAGCCCGTCCACGAGGCCCCTTGCGATCAGCATCAACGATAAAAGGTGCGCTCGGGGTCGAGGCGTGCCGACGACGTTGTCTTGCGCTCCCCGCTTTCCCCATACGCCAGAATTGCCCTACTCATTTCGCACACCTCCACAGAAACTCGGTGCGCCCGCTGGGCGGTCGTCGCTTCGATGATCTGACCGTCCGACGTTGCGCGACGCGTCCGTCCCTTCATCTCGTTCAGCGTCTTCTTGTAGTCGCCCCAGCGCACGGATTCCTGCACCTTCACGAACGAAGCGTCATTCTCTTTGACAAAACCAAGGAGAGCGGGGGTTGTCGCTTCGACCTTCTCGTCCCCATCTTCCATATCTCACCGCCCGCCCGGGAATCGACGCGCCCCGACGGCAGCAGCTTCACCAGACTTCTTTTTCCCGTCCGCGGCTTTCTCCTGCGCCCACGGCAGAGAGACCTTCAGATATGCGTCGCTGCTCTCGAGCTCTGCAGCACTCTTCGCGCCACTTCTCGCGACGGGCGATCATGCGCTGACTGCGCCTCGATGAGTGCCGCGCCTTTGCGTTCTCCTCGATCTTTTCGAGGCACCACTCGCGCCTCGTCGGTCGCCGTGAAGCGTTCTTCTCCGCCCCGTATGCCTGCAGTCTGCTCCTCGTGAGTGCCAACACCGCCTTTCGGAATGCGCGTGAAACTGCCGATGTGTCTGTGGCCTCCTCCTCCACCCCTTACACTTGACGCGCATTGTGCGGCCACAGCGGAGTACGGAATCAATTGTTACAGTATTTCATTGAAAATGCAGGCTTTATCGTATGTGCCCAGCTCGATGTGTACCGATCCCTTATAGCGTCGCATATCTGCGAAGAGCAGTGTTAGCGCCCAAACACTTCCTCCAATCTCACAAAGGTTCGGCCCATCGGGAAGCCGCTTCGGAATCTTCACCTCTACTCCTCCTCAATCTCCGTGAGCAGCAGTCGAGAGCCGTACTCGTCGAAATCAAGTCCTCGAGTATCTTGCTCGCTCCATATCACGACGATCGATCTGCCTCATCCTCGCAGGCAACCACCTCGATTGCCCCCTCAGGGTTGAACATCATCTTGTAACAAGCTTCTTCATTTGCCTTTCCTCCTTCAGAACGAAAAACCGAGAATCATGTCTTTCTCATCATCCGTCGCATACAATCTCCTGATATGAGGCCAATATGATGGTCGCGGCGATTGATCCACACAAAAGCCTCCTGTCCGTCTCATAGCCTGCACAACAGTATTTGTTGCAGCGAGGATAAATGTACCGTTCAGTTGCCCGCGTGCATATATGTTCGAATGATCTGTTCACGCCCCTCCCAAAAGATGAGGTGCTTCATCAGGTTCAAGATGTTTTGCCATCTCGTCAAACATTTCGTTCGTCATTGCTTTCCTCCTCAGCACTGCGAAACGCCGAGAATCCGAGCTCTTCAGCATCATCGGCAACATCATTTCGCCGCATGTGTTCTCGACCATTTTCACCGCCTCTTCTTTGCTTGCGGCAGATACCATAATCGAACCTGTGAAAATTAACTATCACTGGCATGAAGTGACATTTGCTATTCCTCCTCATCCGTGATCAATCACGTTGAAATGTTATTACTCTGCGCCTGTGCGTTAGCCGCCGCCTCAGGCGCTTTTTCTTCAGATTCGCGCCGCGTTCAAGAACATCATGCACGTTCTGATCTGCGCGATCTGTTCTTCGACTGTTTCAGTTCATCAATCATGGATAAAAGCATGTTGAACGCCACCTCGATCAGGCGTAGGCTCTCACAGGAATATCTCCTGTGGGCGGCCTTTATCATCGACCGCTTCGCAGATAAACGTCCTGCTTTTATCATCATAGCCGTAAAAAGCTATCAAGCTGTTCCTTTGTCATTCCTTCTCATCCTCCCATGCGTTCAGCATTGCATCGGGCGATTGCGTCGCTCTGCACGCCGATATATGCAGAGTCCGAGTCGCCTGTCGATGCGACGAACGCGCCGCATCGGCAGGATGCCGCCGACAATCTCGCGACAGACTTCGGTTTCATTTGTTTCCTCCCTAACCAGCGTACACAGTCTTTTGCCGCTTTCGCTTGTGCACGCAACCTTGACGCGCCTCAAGCGTACAATCTGGAACCATCCACCATGCGAGTGGAGCCCACGGTACGTCACCGCCTCCGGGACGAGGCCCAGAAAACAGTTTTTCAGAGCGATATACAAAGTGCGGGCGAAATAGAGCGTGTCCCTACACCCCTCACGGGGGACGAGACAGTACCGCCCCTCGAACTCCTCATGGGACGGGAGCTCGTTGACTTCGCTGCGCTTGCGAAATCAATCTCCCACAGGGCGCGCGCGCCATCACGCAGCTTCTTGATCGGAAACACCGGGTTCTTCCCCGAAATGTCAACGCCGACAAATGCCGGGGTTTTAGCCGTACGGCAGTACGTTCTCCCGACCGATGGAAGAGCGTCAGCTCCCTCCCCGTCGTGAGGAAACTTCCCATGTTAGGGAGTTCCCCAGACGTTTCGAGTCAAATGAAATCAGCTTTATCTTGTGCAGATCACTCCTATTTCCCCCTTGACCCAGTACGTCGGTGTCAACTTATCCCAGGATAAATCATCCCGTTCCTATCAGAGCCACGGGTTTCAGCTCCTCCCTCCCGACTTGTATTCGAGGATGTAACGGCGCGTCCCCGTGTTCTTCGCGCACGTACTCCTCAGCGATGCCCCAGATCGTGTCACCGGGCGCACCGTGTAGACCTCCTCCACGAGGACGGCGTTCTTGTGTCGCTCCGCGTCGCCATGCCCGCGCGAGAGGATCGCATGCTCCAGCGACGATGGCGCCTGCAACAGCGCTTTCCATTTACCATCTTTAGCACTCCTTCTTCTCCTTCAGCTTACCCGTGTAACGGGACAGACGAGTGAATGTACTCCACCACCCATGAATACGGGACTTTTCGTACATGTCCGAGCCACGTTCAAGCACATACGCCAGCTCGCCGCTCGCAAACCTCTTGCCAACCGTCACCGTCGAACACCCGAGCAGATCGGCGACCTCTCCGACACTCAGCAGGCGCTCAAGCGGAACGTCCGCAGGAGGAGAGCAGATAGATCAGTTCGGGAAGATGCTCGTGACACGACGCTTGCCCGCGCTCACTCCATCTGCGCTGTGACCTTTTCCGCGCGCACTCCACCCCACGCCATGAGTGCGGCGACGAGTTCAGCGCTGCCGCATCCGCCGCCTTGCGTGGCATTGTCTCACCTCCTGTTTTGTTGTTTTATGGTCTACGCCCCGCCATCTTTGCTATCTACCATGATTCGCCTCGGAACGGGCGGGACGTGACCTGCCATCATCAGCGCGGGAGGTCGTTCCCTGCGGACGGGCTTGCGCCCGTTTCGGCTGTGTTGTTGCTCGCCTCACCACCGTGATATAATCAGCACGGAAAGGAGGTGTTACCATGACTCACGACATCGTTGTAATCATTGTTCAAATAGTTTCCGTCGGTCTGACCTACTATTTCGGCGGAAGTGCCACAAAACGACTTCAAAGCCCAAACACTAAAAGAAAGCGGTACGAGAAAGCCTCTCCCCTATGTCACTGTATGCGGGGTTTATGATAGAGGATGTTGAGCTTCTCCCGATTGATGCACGCGGCATATTCTTTGATATATGACACTCACAACCCTAGAGTATTGGGATAACGAAACTCTGCGCCTATACCCCGCCTTTTACCAAGCCTTCCTCGACCTGCTCGAACACGAGGAAGGAAACGAAGAACATGCGCACGCCCCCGCCGAGTTCCACAAGGCGTTTCGCGCAATCAGCCTCAGCATCTTAGAACATACGCAATCCATAGCACGAGAACTGTATTTGCCGCCACTAGGAGCAGCTTTGTACGAAAACTACCGTCGCAACGCTCAAAGGCAAGGAGAGCCGCAAGCATGAACAACGGGTTGAAACTCATGAGAAGCTCCTTGTCGATCATCCCCTCACCTCCTTCGCCTCGTTGTTTAACTTACTAAACTTACTTTGTAAAAAATATTTGGAACATCCTCGTTTAACGCATTGGACAGTTTAAGTAACGTGTCCGTTGTTGTAGTGCTAATCGCACCGCTCTCAAGCCCCGCAATAATAGTTCGCGAAACGCAGGCTTTATCCGCAAAGATCCTGCTGAGCAAGCCCCTTTCCCTTGCGGTATTCCTATAAGCCTGATTGGTAAGCCCCATTACAGCCCCCTCCTTTCCTCTCCATGTTTCAAAGAAAGTTTAACATGCTAAACATTTCAGTGTCAAGCACAGTAAACAAGATACTTGAAAAATGTTTATCATGCTATACAATAGACTCTAACGAGGTGATAAAGATGACGCTTGGCGATGTAATAAAAACTTATCGAACGGAACATAGCCTAAGCATGGATGAATTTGCAAAGCGCTCGAGCTTAAGCAAGGATACATATCCATGCTTGACAGAAATCAAAAACAGAAACCTATCATCCCGTCTATTCTGACGTATCAGAGTGTCGCGAAAGCGATAGTCTACCTCTGTTGACGTTCTAATGCAAACAGTCGACAAAGAGCAGCTTGTGTCATTAGAACAAACCTCCGCCCCACCTCGGACAATCTGTCAACGTTCGCACAGCGCGATTCCGCCGCTCACTCCAGACGGGACATGACCGATCTCGCGAAGTTTCTTAACAAGACGGAAGTCTTGTTTGATGGTAACACCTATAACCTTAGTGAAGAAGATCAACAAAAGTTGCGAAATGCTCTTGAGTTCGTTTTTGGGATGCGAAAAGGCAGAACAAACGAAAGAAGGACTGATGTGCTATGCTCAACATCAAAGTCCGCGTCAAGAATCTCGTCAACAAATACCGCACGAGAAACCCGTTCCAGCTCGCAGGTGACCTTGGCATAACGATCGTACGGCTTCCTCTCCCCAACGATATACGTGGTTTCTTTGTAAACGTACTGCGACGAAAATATATCGTCCTAAATGATTCTCTATGCTATGCGGCGGAAAAGGTGATTGTCTGCCATGAACGAGGGCATGCGCGGTTGCACACGGGCTATGGATACTATCTCCATCCTGACCGTACTTATTATGTTCGTAGCCGCCTGGAAGCAGAGGCGAACGAATACGCTGCGCATCTGCTCGCTTACTCTACCGACATTGACAGTGACGAGATGGCGCGCATCATCAATCAACGCCACCCCGACCCGCGCGAGGTGCATTTTTTACTAGGTAGGTTTATTGATACACAGGTTTCGTAAGGAGTACAACATTATGGCAACAAGAAAATCATCAACACAGAAACCACCTATTGATATTGACGAGAATCTTGATATAGATACAATACAACTTTCCGACACAAGAGCTTTACGAGTCTCATTGTTGAGTTCAAAAGGAAATCGTTACACATCCATCACGCGCCTCTACAAAACAAAATCCTCTGATACATGGAATCCACAGCGCGCTATCTGGATCCCCTTTTCAAGTACAAGAGAAATTGCAGAGATACTAACTCATGCTCATCAGTCAGGAGTAAAAATTGGATGGGATAAAAACCATATCAGAAAAAACAAAAGTCCGTACAGTACCCATCTCGAATGAATGTTCAGGAAGCTGTTGCCGACGCCCAAAAGGCTCTTGATCGCTTAAAGGATTGTCTGAAAGCAACTTCACAGGAGCAGGAGATACAAGAACAGTTATCTTTGTTTGAGCGCTTGAGGAATAGACTTTTCAAAGAATGATAGAGAGATGTAGTGAAATGGAGTGCATAAAAAAGCCGCCATCGTAGGCGGTAGGAAGGTGAATATATGGACATAGAGTATGCCAAGGCCGCTGTGAAAGCCATTGGAGGTATGGACAAGCCAACAAAACAACGCCTCAGCGATTGAGGGTTTGCCAAAAGGAGATGTAAAACCGCTCAAAGGAAGCGATTCAATGTATCGGCTTCGCGTCGGCGGTTGGCGCATTGTTTTCTCTTTTCCTGATACGAATACGATTCTGATTGAGAAAAATCGCTCCACGCGGAGATGTCTACAAAGGAGGGTTATTGATATGACCGTAAAAGCACAGATTGTAGAAATGATGGACTTTGTTCCCGAGCGTGAACTCCCAATTATCTTGGAGGTAGTCAAGCGTTTTTATTCCAAAGCGATATTGATGACCGCATGACGGAAGACGACTTGAATTCCCACCGACGCGCCATGGATGAATATAGGAGTGGTGAAACCGTTTCTCATGGTGAAATCGACTGGAATTGACAAAACGCGTTGCCCTCCTCGCAGAAAAAGAGGCTGCGTCCACATCCTCCTCTACCGCCGCCGCAAAACGGGCATAAAAAAGCCGCCATCGTAGGCGACAACGTATTTCTTGCATCCCATCGGGGACTGTGCTATAATGTAGCGGCAAACGAGGTTAGCATTACGACACGAAAAAAAGCCCCCAAGGTTCCAGCTTGGGGGCTTTTTCCCATATATGCAGGCAGGGCTTAACGCCTGAGGCTTGTTGCCCTTTTTCTCATCCGTCAAGCCATTTGCAGAGATAGTGGCAGACTATCCCCGCCAGGACGGAGAGCAAAAACGAGATTAGCATACTTGACACACCTCCTTCCCGTGCCGGTATGGAGGAGGCAACGCATAGAGTATAGCATAACGCAGAGCATTCCGCTACACGGTCTAATCGCCTCGAATTCGACGCGGTTAAAATGCGGAGAAAAAAATAATGCTATCCGACGGATACCGTGACACAATCATGCAATAAAAAAACCGCCCCTCTGCGCCAACAGAGAGCGGAAGACGACGCCAGATCATGCCTTAGTTCATGTAAATCCTACCATGATTCGCCTCCTTTTGCAAGGAGGTTTTCTTTATGTCCACCAAAATCAGAACGCAAGCGCGGGAATACATATTCGTATAGTTTCGATATCTCGAAGCATCCGCGCCGCATGAAGGAGAAAGGGGGCTTTGCCACCGAGGATGAAGCATTTGAGGCGGGCATACAGGCGTACGCCGCATGGAAGAGCAGCAACATCGGTATCACCTTTGAGAAGGTGAAGCTGCGGGACTATCTCGCCTCGTGGCTGGAGAATGTCGTGCGCCCGAATGTGAAAGCGGACGACCTACACGGGATATGCAAGCATTGTCCGCGCGCGTATTACGCCTCATTTGAAAGCGAACATTACGTGCAAGAGTTACGGCCGCGTGATGTCGATCTGTAAACCAAACGCATTGCGAAGATGGACTCTCACGGTACGATCAAAACAGACCGAACTATCCTATCAGCTGCTCTCAAATACGCTGTATACCCGGCAGAGTTGATTGCTTCGAACCCGACAGCCGGAATTTCCATTCCGCGCAGTGCTCCGCGCAAAGGGTGATCGAACGCACCGTTATCACGCAGAGCAGTTCGCCGCCATCCCCCGACGGAAAATACTACACCGTCCTTAAGATACTCTATCATACGGGGTTGCGTATCAGTGAAGCACTCGGGCTTACGTGGGACGACGTTGACCTGAATACTGGAAAAATCTCTGTTGTCCGTCAGCGTTGCATTGAAGATTTCTTCGACACAACCAAAACCGAGACGAGCGTCCGAACATTCTATGCTGATGCGTCCTTCCTATCCTATCTTCACACACTCAAGCGTAAACAGGCACAAGATGAGATGCAGTTTGGCGAGGCATATCAAGTCGTATACGAGAGCACAAACACTGATCGTGCCCTGCTCATACTCCCTAAAAAAGTCCCACCTCCAGATGGTTGTGTCCGGCAAGCCTTGATCTGTATCCGCCCGAACGGTATTCCTTTTCGTCACGAGCCTATTTTTCGACTTCTCAAAACAATGGGCTCAACACACATAGCTTTCGTCATACTCATGCAACAAAGCTCATTGAGGCAGGAGCAAAGCCAGTGGATGTTGCAGCTCGGCTCAGTCATGCTGACGCAACGATCACGCAAAACCTCTATGCCCACGATACAGAAGAAATGCAACGCGGGAAACAGCCCGTATTTTCGGAGGCGTTGTAGACAAATGAATACTGTAGGCAAGCTGTAGACAAGTCAAGAGATACGCTGCCTAGAGCACCGAAAAATAAGGCGCTCTTGGGCTTAGTCATTTTTTATGGTATACTACCGATAGAACAACACAGAGAAAGAATGTAGCATAATGGGAATGGGAGGTCATACTATGATAAAACTGCCAAAGATCGCACTCGGCACATGGGCATGGGGCAACGACGGCACATTCGGCGCAGCGTACACAGAGGATCAGCTGCGCCCCGTCTTTGACTCCGCCATGCAGCATGGGCTGACCCTCTGGGACACGGCATACGCGTATGGGATCGGCACAGCGGAGAAGACGCTCGCTGCATTTCTCAAGGGACGCGCACGCGACAGCTTTCTCCTCGCAGACAAGCTCACGCCGCAGTGCATGAACGAGTCGTCCATCAATCCCGTCGCGGATATGTGGACGATGCAGCAGAAGCTGCTCGGCATCGACGATATTGACATCTACTGGGTGCACAACGCAACTGAGGCACCGCAGTGGATCGAGCGCCTTGCGGCATTCTTCGAGAAAGCGGAACACGCGCCCATCATCGGCGTATCGAACCACAACATGGGACAGATCGAGGAGGCCGATGCAGTCCTCCAACATCATGGACTGAAACTCGGTGCGGTACAGAACCACTTCAGCCTGATCAACCGCTCCTCCGAGGAAGCCGGTATCCTTGACTACTGCCACAAGAAGGACATCCCCTTTTTCTCCTACATGGGTGCTCGAACAGGGTGCGCTCACGGGACACTACAGCACGCTGTATCCGATGCCGGCGAACGCGGCACGCGCAGCGGTCTACAACCCGATCATGGACAAGATCGACACGCTGAACCTCTCGCTCAAACTGCTCGCAGACAGAGTACAAAGGCGAACATCGCCCGAGATCTCCATCACATGGGTGATCGGCAGGGCACGGTTCCCATCATCAGCGTGACCAGGGAACATCACGTCGCGATGCACTGCGCGACGAGGATCACACTCACCGCTGAGGAGATCACCCTCCTCGAGGCACGGCGGACAAAGCTCGACTTTGACATCATCCGCGACTGGGAAAAACAGATGGTATAGATCAGCGCAAAAAGCTGCGGCACGGGTATATCCCCGTACCGCAGTTTTTGCGTTTTCAGCTATTGCCTCGGGACAATATCCCCGCCGACGCAGACCGTCCGCGTATCGATGCTGCCGATGTGAACGAGGCAGCTCGCAGAGTTCCGTCATGACCCGCCTCATCAATGACATTCTCCGCCGCGCCATGCTTCCAGAGTGTCTTATCCTTCAGCACCAGCGTCTGTGCCCGGAGGTAGAGCGCATGATCCGGGAAATGCGTCGTCATGAGAATGCCGATGCCCTGTGCATGAAGACGCAGCACAAGATCGAGAAAGCGGTGTGCATTTCCTCGTTCTCGATGCGCCGTCGGCTCATCGAGAACGAGGAACGCAGGACATTGTGTCAGTGTCGCCGCAAGCAGAACAAGCTGCCGCTCTACGCCCGAGATATGCGTGTGGGGCTGCTCACAGAGATGATCGATGCCGAGGGCGCAGGTGCTCCATCCCGTTCACCAGCATCTTCTTTCGCGGGATAAAAATAAAAGATCAGGATACGAGCGATGCCCGTAGCTGACATCGACGGGAGATCTCAGAGTGCCGTGGGCGGGCAACAGAGGCGTCAATCACGGAAAATAGACGACACCGAGGGAGGTGGACACAGGCATCAGGTGCCGAAAATCCGGACCGGCTACCATGGCGTATGCCACAGGTATGGCAGTTCGAAAAACATAGCGCGCAAGGAAACGCACTGATCCATTCTGCACAACCATCGATCCGGCACCTCATCGTATCAGCGATTTCTTGAGGAATCACTGATAAAACAGTCTCTCAGATTGGCGCAGATTTTTCGTCCGAACGAGGTGGAAAACCGGACGCAGAGTGGTGCTCTGTGGAGGATTTTTCCGCCGAAGTGCGAGCAAAAAGATGCGTCAAGATGGTTGTGCCAGAATTATCAGTGCTTCCTTCAAAACTACGAGGGTTCTATGAATATGAGAAAAAGAGCTGTTGAGGCGAAGCTGGAAAACTTCGTACAACAGCTCTTGTCTTCCCTCAAGAGCACTCCCTCCTCCCTATATACCCAACCTCTCCCGTGCGAGTTCCTCACGCAAAGCGCGCTGCATGAGATCGGTGTTCAGGCGGACGCCTGTC
>BNJS01002923.1_pt1 | contig 143262 bp, 170 predicted proteins | sample 8540461 | NCBI WGS metagenome assembly BNJS01 (sample SAMD00202454, study PRJDB9452) | human saliva metagenome | isolation source: human saliva | place: Japan
GATAAATTAATTGCAACTGATATGGATGGAACGTTGCTGGATGAAGAACATGGGATAACAAGGGAGAATGTTGAGGCGATTGTGAAAGTTCAAAGGGAAAAGGGTGTTAAATTTGTGCTTGCAAGCGGTAGACCTAGTTATGCGATGCTTGAGTATGCAAAGGATCTTCAGATGGATGAGTATGAAGGTTACGTGCTGGCATTTAACGGTGGCGAATTAATTGATATGAAGACAAATGAAGTGATTTTTCACGAAGGGCTGGAAAAAAAGGATATTGAAAATGTTTATAAGGTTTCAAAGGAAATAAATGTTCCGATGATTTTGTATGTTGGAGATACGATTTATGGGACAGAGGCAACAGAAGGAGTAATGTACGAAGCAGATCAATGTAAAATGAAATTCCAAAAATTTGATTCGCTTGAAGAATTAGAAAAAAAAGGAATTGATAAAACTACAAAATGCATGATTATTGGAACGCCTGAAGAAGTATTAATAGCCGAAGAGCATATGAATAAAGTTCATGGAAATGACTACTTTATTGCCATTTCAAAAGCCAATATTTTTAGAAATTGCCAATAAAAATGTGGATAAAGGGAAGACATTGAAAAAAAATTGGGAGAAATCGAAAAATATAAAGCCTGAGGAAATGATAGCGGTTGGAGATAGTGCAAATGATAAGCCGTTATTGAAACTTGTGGGAATGCCTGTGGCTGTGGAAAAATGCTATTCCTGAAATTAAAAAGTATTTCTAAATTTATTTCAACTTCAAATGTGGAACATGGATTAAAAAAACAGTAATTGAAAAAATTTTTTTGAAATATAATACTATTTCCATTAGAATAAGAGATTTGTTATAAATTCTGTTCGCCAAGGAGTCTCAATTCTTGCCAGAAATAGATAAAACTTTTTCAAATTCAAATGGAATTTAGTATAAATAAAGAGGAAAGGAAATTATTATGTTCATAGACATTATTAAAGTATTTATTTTAAGCCTTGTGGAGGGGCTTACAGAGTTTATACCTGTCAGCAGCACAGGACATATGATCATTGTGGATCAATTTTTGCAATTGTCGAAAAATGAGGAATTTGCAAATGCGTTTAAGATAATTATACAGCTAGGGGCAATTTTGTCGGTAGTTGTGTATTACTGGAAAAGAATTTTTCCGTTTGCAAAAGGGCTTAGTCAAAGTCAGCGGATGGATATTGTTCAAATGTGGATAAAAATAGTGATTGCAGTGCTTCCGGCAGTTGCTTTTGGGACTTTTGTTCGATGATGTTATTGATAAAGTGCTGTTTAATTCAGTAGTTGTGGCAATAACGCTGATTATTTACGGAGTTGTACTTATTTGGCTGGAATCTGGCGAAAAAAAGGAAGGTAAAATTACTTCAATTACTCAAATGCCTATAAAAACTGCAATTGGAGTGGGGCTATTTCAATGCCTTGCGATGATTCCAGGTACTTCAAGATCCGCTGCCACTATTATTGGAGGAGTTTTGCTTGGATTAAATAGGATTTTAGCGACAGAATTTTCATTTTTCCTTGCAATTCCGACAATGCTTGGAGCGACACTTTTGAAGCTGGTAAAACTGGGAACAGCATTAAGCGGATATGAATGGTTTTTAATTGCATTAGGTTTTGTGCTTTCATTTATATTTGCCTATGCCGTTATTAAAGTCTTTATGAGCTATATTAAAAAGCATGATTTCAAGGTATTTGGATATTATCGGATCATTCTTGGAATAATTGTACTGGCACTTTATTTTGTAGGAGTTATAAAATAGATGATAAGAGCAAATATTGAGATTAATCAGAATAAACTTGAGGAATTTGTGCGTGTACTTCTGCCTGAAAAATTATGGTGTTATTTCTGAAAAACAGTGAAAAATAATGTAGAAATTAATGTAAATTTTTGAAAAAGGGTAAAAAAATGTGGAAAACTTTTTCAAAAGATTGTGGAAAACTAGAAAAATAATGAAAATGAAAAATGCTGAATTAATTACTGTAAATACAGCATTGATTGACAAAAAAATAGTGGCAAAATCTTAAAAAAAGTGACATTTTCACATAAGAAGATAAATGATGAATATTTTTGATCAGGCGGAAGTTATGGCAAAAGGCCTCATTAATGGAATTATTTGATAAAAAAAATAAATATAAATGGGGAATCTTAATAGGTGTGCGTCCTACAAAGATTATTGGGCGATTTTTAAAAATGGGATTGTCTTATGAAGAAATTGATGAAATATTGGAAAAAAATATTTTTGTAAGTGATGAAAAGCGGAAACTTCTGCTAGACATTGTAAAACGTCAAGAACCATATTTAGACAAAGGAAACAATAGGAATTTATATCGGTATTGCCTTTTGTCCTACAAAATGTTCATACTGCTCATTTCCAGCCTACCTGCTACGTGGAAAATATGCTGAAAGATATGATGAATATATAGGCTCAATTTATCATGAAATCCGTGAAATTGGGCAATTAACACAGGAACTGGATTTAAAAATTAACACGATTTACATTGGCGGAGGAACGCCTTCGATTTTAACGGCAAAAGAAATTGACAAACTTTTAAAAACAGTAAAGGAAAATTACAATTTAGATTATTTAAAGGAATTTACGTTTGAAGCTGGAAGAATTGACACGATGGATGAGGAAAAATTGACTATTATTAAAAAGTTATGGAGTAAATAAAATCAGCATAAATCCCTCAGTCTTTTTAATGAAAAGACACTAAAACTCGTAAATCGCTACCATAACAGGGAACAGTTTGACAACGTTTACAAAATTGCTAAAAATCTTGGATTGGAAATAAATATGGATTTGATTTTGGGACTGCCACGTGAAACTACAGAAGATATTCTGTATACGATGGATGAAATTTCAAAGTATGATATGGAAAATCTGACAATTCATAATTTGGCAATAAAAAATGCAAGCCGTCTTAATAAGGAGAATTATGCCCATAAAGATGTGCTGGATTATGGGAAAATTTATGAAAAAATTGGAAATGTTACTAAAAATAAAGGGCTTTTTCCATATTATATGTATCGCCAGAAAAACAGCTTTCAATGGGGAGAAAATCTTGGATATTCATTAAATGGATGTGAATCGATTTACAATATTGAAATGATTGAGGAAAATAAGACAATTATTGGAATTGGGGCTGGGGCGATTACGAAACTTATCTGGTTTGATGAAGAGAAAAAGCGGGATAATATAAAAAGGCTTGTAAATCCTAAAGATCCGCTAGTTTGGATAAATGAGCTGCAAGATAGGCTGGAACGGAAAAAAAGATCTGAAATTAAAAAGAGTGTTTAAAAAAAGATTTTTTTAGAATTATAACAGTAAACTTATGTTTTTTTGGAACTGTAAATCAGATGTAATAAGCGTCAAAATATAAAATATATGAAAAAAACTATATTAATTATGTAAAATATATGATAAAATAAAGTGTATAGTAAAATAAAAGATATGTAAAATAAGGAGGTATTTTTGATGAATTATCAAAATTTAGTAAATGGAGAGTGGAAAGACTCTAAAAATACAATAACTATTTATTCACCAATAAATGGGGAAGAACTTGGAACAGTTCCAGCTATGTCAAGAGAAGATGTTGATTATGCTATGGAATCTGCCAGAAAGGCTTTGCCTGCTTGGAGAGCATTGTCAGCCGTAGAAAGAGCCGCATATTTGAATAAGGCTGCTGATATTCTTGAAAGAGACAAGGATAAAATTGGGGAAAACTTGGCAAAGGAAGTAGCCAAAGGAATTAAAGCCGCTATTTCAGAAGTTGTGAGAACTGCTGATTTAATTAGATACGCCGCTGAAGAAGGGCTTAGAATCACTGGAGAATTTGTAAATGGTGGAGGATTTGAAGCTGGAAGCAAGAGAAAATATGGAGCTGTAAAAAGAGAGCCAGTTGGAGTTGTGCTTGCAATCGCACCTTTTAACTACCCAGTAAATCTGTCAGCATCTAAAATTGCACCGGCTTTAATCGGAGGAAATGTAGTAATTTTCAAACCGCCTACACAAGGATCAATAAGTGGACTGTTATTAACACAAGTATTCGCAGAAGCTGGAATTCCAGCAGGAGTATTTAACTCTGTAACTGGAAAAGGTTCTGAAATCGGAGATTATTTGATTGAACACAAAGAAGTAAACTTCATAAACTTTACAGGAAGTACACCAATTGGGGAAAAAATTGGAAAACTCGCTGGAATGCGTCCAATTATGCTTGAATTAGGTGGAAAAGATGCTGGAATCGTATTAGAAGATGCTGATTTGGAAAATGCCGCTAAAAATATCGTAGCAGGAGCATTTAGCTATTCTGGACAAAGATGTACTGCCATTAAAAGAGTACTTGTAATGGATTCAGTTGCAGACAAATTGGCAAACTTGATAAAAGAAAAAGTTGAAAAATTAACTGTTGGAGATCCTTTTGACAATGCTGACATTACAACAGTAATTGATACTCCATCAGCAGACTTTATCGAAGGATTAATAAAAGATGCACAAGAAAAAGGTGCAAAAGCATTAACAACAGTAAAAAGAGAAAAAAATCTAATCTGGCCAGTAGTTTTTGACAACGTAACAACTGATATGAGAATCGCTTGGGAAGAACCATTTGGACCAGTATTGCCAATTATCAGAGTAAAATCTGTAGATGAAGCAGTAGAAATTGCAAATAAATCAGAATATGGACTTCAATCAGCAGTATTTACAAAAAATTTCCCATTAGCATTTGAAATCGCTGAAAAATTGGAAGTAGGAACAGTACATATAAATAACAAGACTCAAAGAGGGCCTGACAGTTTCCCATTCTTAGGAATTAAAGGTTCAGGAGCAGGAGTTCAAGGGATAAAATACAGTATAGAAAGCATGACAAGAGTTAAATCTATCGTATTTGATATATAAAAATTAAGGGATGTTTTTCTTTCGGGAAAGCATCTTTTTTTACATTTAATTTTTTTAAAAATTTTCAAATGAAAATTATTTTTAGAGGAGGATTTTTCCTATGAAAAAAAGGTAACAATGCTTCTAACATTAGCTTTAGCAGTACTATCATCTAGTTGCTCTTATTTTTAAGATTCCTAAAAGGTGATGGAAGAGAAAAAGCGGGAAATTTGTGTACTTATACGACAAAGGGAGAATTTATAGGCTGTGAGCCTATAAGATAGTAAAAAAATTAAAAAAATATATAGGAGGAAATGTTATGAAAAAGGCATTATTATTTTTATTTGCTGCATCTGTAATATTTGCAGCAGGACCAAAAGTTCCTTATACTCACGAAGGATTTTATTCGACAGATAAAGTTCAGAAGGCTGTTCATTTTGTATCTGTTGATGACATTAAGAAAAGTTTAGAAGGGAAAGGGCCTATTAATGTAAGTTTTGATATTGATGATACATTGGTGCATTCAAGCGGTTACTTTAATTATGGGCAATATCATTTCCAAATTCCAGGAGATAAAAGAGGAGCTGCAAGTTATTTGTATAATCAAAAATTTTGGGATTATGTGGCTGAAAATGGAGATGAACACTCAATTCCAAAACAATCTGCAAAAGATTTGATAAAAATGCACTTGGAAAGAGGAGATAACATATTTTTCATCACAGGAAGAACAAAACATTCAAAAGATAAAAACTATACTTCAACAAAATTATCAAAAACATTGCAAAGATACTTTGATTTGCCAAAAGAAGTCTATGTAGAATATACAGCCGATACTCCAACAGGTGGCTACAAATACGATAAATCATTCTACATTAAAAAACACAATGTTTCAATTCACTACGGTGACAGCGACGATGATATTTTAGCTGCAAGAGAAGTAGGAATTCGTGGAATAAGAGTTCAAAGAGCTTATAATTCTACAAATCCGCAAAAGATGAATGGTGGATATGGAGAAGAAGTTTTTGATAAATTCAGCATGGTAAAGACTAAAAAAAGTAAAAATTCATATTTTTCTCATTTTTTTCTTTAATAAATATGTGATATTATTTAATTAGAAAAGAAAAGAAAGAAATCAGAAAAGAGGTATTTAAAATGAAAAAGATGTCTATTTTAATTGGAATTTTTTTACAGTCTTTTTGTTAAATTGTTTTGTTTTTAAGTGCATATTCTAAAAAGAAAAAAATCTATAACTTTAAATGAAACGTCGTGGGAATTGGTACAAATTAATCGAAAATGGAAAAAAATGTTGAAATTCCGAAAGGGTAGTAAGTTACAATTAATTTTTTTCAGGTGACAAAAAAGATTAATGGATTTTTCTGGGATAAATAATTATTTCTGGAAATTATAAAATTAAAAAAATAACTCGACTTTATCAGCTGACGTGGCTACAACTTTGATGGCAGGTCCAGAAGAATTAATGAGCATTGAACAAAATTTCTTTGATATTTTTACAATCTTTCTCCAAAAAAATCAGCTATAATGCCAGCACTTTAACTTTGAGCAAGAATAAAGAAAGGAAATCTGGACTTTTAAAGTCTTTGGCATTGAATAAAACAGTTGCAAGATACAAGCTGGAAACTTTTGAACATGGATGGAAAAAGATGTCAGCAAATTAATTTCAGAAAGCGAAGAGAGTATTACCATTTTCATTTTAGTGAAAAACAGAATAAATGGAAATTCAGGAATAAACAATTATTTTTGGAAATTGTGAAATAACTGATAATAATATTAAAATTGGTCCTCTTGGTTCAACAAGAATGGCAGGTCCCTGAAAATCTTATGAAAGTTGAAAGGGAATTTTTTTGGAACTTTTTAGGAAATTCTAAAAAGTTAAATTATCTGATCAAAAAAACTTTGATTTTGACAACAGATAAGGGAAAAAAACTTTGATATTTGAAAAAAAGTTAATAAATAAAAAAATTTTTGAATTATAGTTAGGCAAATTTATTTAATAAGGGAGTTTTGACTCCCTTTTTATAGTCTAGTAAGTTAATTAATGTAATTTTTTTAAATTTATTTAGTGTACTTTTTTTGTAAAAAAATTGAAAAAAAGGATATATCTATGATACAATTTTTTGTATAGAATATTGAAGAAAAAGTTATAAATGTGAGTGCTGGAGTAATTCACTAAAATGATAAAATTAATGTAATAAAAAAATATTATAAAAAAACTAATTTTTGAAAGGAATAAAAAAATATATGAAAAAAATAAATTTTTTTGACTGCGATATGTATGTTATCAACTTTTGTAGGAACAAATCTTCATGCAAAAACATCGAAGGGGAAAAAAACTGTAAAATCTAAAACTTCTCATAAGCCTTTAAACGTAAAAAAAGTTCATAGTAGTGGAAATAGCGGAATTTATGGAGTTTCTGCAAAAAATAAAAGTGATCTTGTTGAGACAAAAATGGCAGAATTAAGACAAAGACATAGAAAGGCGATGACTTCGGGATCAACTCAAGAAAGAAAAAGAGCGGCTGTAGAAAAAAAACTTTTAACTTCCTATAGCAAGTGGCGTGGGACAAGATATGTATTAGGAGGAGATTCTAGAAAGGGTATAGATTGTTCAGCATTGACACGTAGAGTCTATCGTGAAGTTTTCAATAAGGAGCTTCCGAGAGTTTCAACACAGCAAGTAAAGCAAGGGACAAGAGTCTCAGCCAAAAACTTGAGATCGGGAGATATTGTTTTCTTTAAGCCTGGAAATAGAACAAATCATACAGCAGTTTATGTTGGTAATACACTATTTATTAATGCCTCTTCTTCAAAAGGAGTTGTAATGTCATCATTAAAGAGTCCATACTGGAGAAAATATTTCAGATATGGAGTAAGAGTTCATAATGTTTAATGTTTTGAACTTTATTGGAAATAAAAAAAGGGAAAGCGGGAATTTTTTTATGAAAATATCAAAAAAATTAACAATAATGTTATTTGGGATATTATTAATAGGATGTGTTTTAAATGGAGCTGTTAAAAAGAAAAAAATCCTGTTATAAATGATAAACGCAGGGAAGTTGTATTTAAAAAAATTTAACTGCAATAAAAAAATATATACTGTAAATTATATTACAGATGAAATAGTTCAGCTTTTTGGATATGAAAACATATAAAAAAATGGCAGCTGGATAGGGTTGTATCTTCAAATGGAGAAAAAAATATAGCTATGAAAAATGTCAAAATCCATATAAAGGGAAATCACATGACGCTTAAACAAAATGGAAGAAATACTTCTTGTCTTTTTAGTCAAGTAATGCAGTTTTTTTATTCAAAAAAATAGCAATAAATCAATTCAGCAGTTTAAATTTATAAATTTAAAAATTAATTTTATTATTAACAAGGGATTCTAATCCCCTTGCCAAAAAAATTCAAGACAAATCAATCATTTCAATTTATGTTACTTCAAAAATCAACTAAAAATTTAAATAATTAAAAAAATGGATAAGCATATTTAAGGCAAGGAATACAAGGATTGATGAATAAATCATAAGAATATGATATTTAAACTAAAAATTGTTATAATTGTATTTTTTTAAAAAAATTATATGGTATAATATTAATAAAATAAACAGGGAGGAAGATTTGTATGAAAAAAAATGCTATTAATAGCAATACTGCTAATAGGAGCAATAAGTTATGGAGCGGCAGGACTTGATTTAAAATTTAATACAGATGGAAAATTACATGAAGAAAAACTGTTAAATAGAAGCATAGTTTCGGAAGATACAGAGTTAGAAATAAGAAAAACAGGAAATGGAGAGTATGAAATCGTACGTTCTTCTGAGGAGCCTGACAGTGAAAGCATCTGTTGAAAAAGCAACAGTGAAAAAAAATTCTATTTGTGATGAAACTATCTGCATTGGATATGATGTGGAATTGAAAAAGGCAGTATTCATAGATCCTGAAGATATGAGAGTTATTTATCCTGAATGGTAAAATTGGTGCATTTAAAAAGGAGAGCGAAAATAGGCAAAAAATAATTGTATAGCAATAGATGTTGTTGTTTGTGACTCTCATTTTTTTCTTTAATAAATTTACGATACAATAATTAATGAAAAAAATTGAATAATAAAATGGAGAAAAACTTATGAAAAAAACTATTTTTTTACATTAACAGTACTATTAATGGGAGTTGTCGCATGTTCAAAATCTGGAAAAAGATGAAAAAAAGGAAACGAAAGAAACGGAAATAAAGCAAGAAGTTAATAAAACAACGGTAGTTTCTTCAAGCAAGCATAAAATCAGAAAGCAGTTATGAAACTCAAATATTGGAAAGAATGGAAGCAGTAAAAAAAGGAAATTCAGCCAGCTTTTGGATTCTGGAGTGACAGCAGACATGAATAATGCAATTCAAAAAAATTAGGAGATTCATGGGAAGCAGAAATGAAAAAAAGGTTTATGAATTGTTATTATCAAAATTATCAGAAAATGAAAAGGCAAAATTGCAAAAAGAGCAGGAAGAATGGATAAAAAGTTAAGGAAGATGTTGAAAAAAAGCACTGAAGAGTCAGAAGGTGGAACAATATCAGGAACTCTAGGAGGAAATGCCTGGGCAAGTGGAATAGAGAAAAGAACTTTAGAATTGGCAAAAAGATATGATTTATTAAATAATAAATAATATTTACAGATTAAAAAAATAATGAAGGAGAAACATTAGTTATGAAAAATAAAGTTTTTTTAAAAATATTTGTAATTATGATTTTTATCAGTAAATATAAGTTATGCAGGAAGTAATCCGAAAAATAGATAAAGCAACATTTCAGGAAATAGATGCTGTATATGCAAAAAGATAAAAAAATGGAGTTTATGTCTGGGAAAATAGAGGGTGGAAAAAAATTAGAAGGAATAGATCCGATTACTTTTTCAAATTATAAATATTAGCGGGAGTGCGCGTCGATATCTAAAAAGATAAAAAAATGGAATTTACAATATTGATGGAGATAGTGATAATTTGGTACTGGAAAAAAATTACCGTATGATCCTCAGACGTATGAAGTGATAAATCAATTGTATTCAAAAGATAAAAAAACAATATTTATTATTCAAATAGAAAAAAATAATAGGAGCAGATTTACCTACATTCCAAATAGGAAGTGATGGTTTTTCAAAAAGATAAAAAAATAATATTTATTTTGGGAGGGTAAGAAAATATTGGGTGTTGATAGAGACACCATTAAGATAATAGAACTTCCTTATATAAAGGATAAAAAAATAATGTTTACTATGGAAATAAAAAAATAGAAGGAGCAGATAAAAAAACACATTTGAATTAACATATGATTTTTGGATCTGTAGTAAATGGATATTATTCAAAAGATAAAAAAACAATGTCTATTATGAAAATAAGAAATTAAAAAGGTATAGATGTAAAAAAACATTTAAGAAAAATAAGCAGATTAGTTGACAATTTTTCTTATAGAAGATAAAAAAATGGATTTTACATTGTTGAGAAAGACGGAAGTATAGCTCCGATAGACGGTAAGGAAGTGGATATTGAAAATCTTTCACAGCTAGCAATCAAAACTAACTTGTATCACGATAAGGACAGTATGTATTTTTGTAAAAAAAATCATAAACTTGTAAAAAAATAAAAAGATGCTCCTAAGGTTGATCCATATAATTTGTCGACATATAATGACAAATATATAAATAAGTATAATGTAGTTTATTACTTAGACACAGATGAAGGTGCATTTAGAAAAACTTGAAAAAAAGCAGAAAGCCATCAGTTTAGTGCATATGGCGATACTGAATATGCAAAAAGGAAGAAAAAAAACGTTTATTTTAAAGGTAAAATTTTAGCTGATGCTGATTATGAAAGTTTTTGGTATGAAATATAATCATGAAAAAGGATGTATATGAAATAAGAGATAAAAAAATAAAGTTTATGAAACAGTAAAAAGCAGACTAGAAAAAAATAATAAGTAAAATAAAAAAACTCTCATTTTTTTCTTTAATAAAATTATGATATATTATTAGTGAAAAAAATAAACAAAGAAGAAAAAATAGAAAGCGGAGGGAATGAAAATGAAAAAAATTATTATGGCATTATTGCTATTGATGGGAGTCATTGGGTTTTCAGAAGAAGAATTTAGTTACAAAGGTTATGATTTGCCTTTCACAAGCGATGGAAAACTGCATGAGGAAATATTGCTGAAAAGAGAGATATCAGCAGATGATACTTCAATAGAAATCAAAAAATTGAAAAATGGGAAGTATCAGTTCTGGGATTACGCTTCTGATACTGGAGATGAAAATGAGCCGCCACGAATTACAAATGCAGTTAAGGAAAAAAATGTGCTTTGTGATGAATATATCTGTATTGGATACGATACAAAATTAAAAGATCCAGTAATTTTGAATAGAAAAACGAAAAGAATAATTAGTATTGTACGAGAAAATCATGATAAAATTGATGATCCTGAACATTTGAAAGAGTTCCCTGAAGATAATCCTGAAATGTATAAATTATACCGTGATTATTATAAACTGTATAAATAAGTTGTGATTAAGAAATGATAAATTTAAACAGAAAGAGCAGGTAATAATTATTAAAAAAAGTATTGTTTTTTTAATTATGGCGTTAGCTGTGATACCAGCATTTGCGATAAAGGTTACGACAGATGGAAAATATAATCAGGATATAATTAATATCTGAATTTTTGTTGAAAATTAAGTTGATTAAAAAAAGAGGTTTGTGATTTAACGTAAAATACAAAAAAATAGGAGTTGATAAAAAAATGAGAAAAATTATTAATAGCAGGATTATTACTTTTAGGAGCTGTTGCATTTGCAGGGAAATATGAAAATGAATTGACAAAAAGAATGAAAACTTTAGAAGAAAAAGCACAGGCTGGATGGGATAGTGGAGTAAGAGCTGATATGATAAATGCTTCACTAGATTTGGATACTGAATGGGAAAAAAAGAAATGAATAAAGTCTATGATTTGATTCTAAAAAAACTGCCAGCAAAGGAAAAAAAGTAAAATTTAAAGCTGAACAGCAAAAATGGAAAAAGGATAGAGAAACTAAAGTTCAGAAGGCGTATGATAAATATGAGGCAGAAGAAGGACCAAGAATGGCTGGGGAACTTGCCGCTAGTGATAGATTATCAATAACAAAAGACAGAGCATTGCAATTGGCAAAAAGATACGATAAATTAAATAAATAAGAAATCCTAATAAATTTAGGGCTTGAGTAAAAATAATTATAGTTTTTTTGAGTTCTATTTTTTTAATAAGTTTTACTATAAAAGGAAATAGTGTAAAAATTTCAGCTATTTCCTTATTTTTTTATCAGATCTTTTAATTCTGCTGCATGCAGTCTTATTTTTTATTATTTTTTTAAATAAAAAAACGCCATTCATCAAATGTCTAAAAAAAGAAATTTTTTTAAAAACATAGATTTCTTGGCGTAATTTTTAAATGAATTTATTAGTCTCTAATAGTTGCTAACAATTCTCCTAATACTTCAACTGCTTGTTCAGCATCAGGCCCTTCAGCGTGAACTGTAACTTCTGAACCGTTTTTAATTCCAATTGATAATAATTTCAATAAAGATTTTTCCGTTTACTTTTTTTCCCTTCATTTTCAACTTCTACTTTACTTTCAAATTCTTTTGCTTTTAGCAACAAATACTCCACCTGGTCTTGTATGTAATCCTGTAGGATTTGTCATAGTAACTGTTTTACTTGCCATTATTAGTCCTCCTTAAATATCATTACTTTAATTTTTACAACAGTTTTTTTGGCATTTGTCAATAAGCAGTAAAAACATTTTTTTGATTAAAAAGGAAAGATACATAATAATCTAATTTTTAGAAAATATTTTTTTAAAGAGATTTTTTTCTGTAACATTAACTAATAATGAATGAAAAATTAGTATAAGTCACATTTCCAGGCTTACTATTCTTTATTTTTCTTGACAAATTTTTCTTTCACAGTAATCAACTGTAACTTTATCGCCTTTTTTTGCTTTAGAATATTCACAAGCGAGATTTGCGGCATAAATTAAAGCATCTTCAGGAAGTTCTTGATTATTTCGTAAAATAAGAACATGGCTTCCAGGAATATCCTTTATATGCATCCATATATCGTTTGGCTGCCCTTTAGAAAAGGATATTTCCTCATTCTCTTTATTATTTCTTCCAACAAAGATTTGAAAAACCTTTATAGTCAAATGACAGTAATTCACGTTTTTTTGTTTTTATTCAATTTAATTTTATTTTTTTATTTTTATTTCCATTATCTGATAAATTCAGTTCATTTTCAATTTCTTCAATCCCAATAAAAGTCATTTTCCTTTTTCAATGAACATTTTTTTATTTCTTCAAAATATTTTTATTTCATTCTGAATGTCGGAAAATCTTATATTTAAGGCTGAAATAGTACGTTTTTCCTTTATTATACTTATTATAATAAAAAAATTTAAATTATCATTTGGAGATAAAAAGCGGATCAAGATTTATCGTAATTTCCTGATTATTATAAAAAAATCAAAAAAACTGTAACTTTTTTTCATTCCATATTTTATCTGGTGCATATTTGCCGCCAAAATATCTCCGATATTTTTTTATAATTTTCAAAAATTTTTCATTTTTTTCAAGTCAACTTTTATATTTTTTTCTATTTTTTTGAATTTTTTTATTTGAGAATCAACATATTTTAACAAACTTTTTCTTTTTTTCACTAATGACATTGGAAGTAATTGTTGTTTTTAAAATAAGCATTTAAGCCTTCATTCAAAGTTTCAAAAATATTTTCTGTTATTTTTTTATTTTTCTGGATTAGTATTTTTCCTTCTGACTAAATTCTGAAAACTCATTATAAGTCAGCACTTTCTGAATTTTTCCACGATTTAATATTTCATACATTACAGGTTTGTAACTAGACAAATACTTTTCAAAAACATCGTAATCTTGTGAACACTGTACCGCAAAAGCACGCCCAGCACCTTCAATCTTTTCCAGAAAAGTTTCTGTTTCAAATGGAAAATTTTCCTTTTCCAAATAAATTGGCGAAATCTTTTTTTCCTCAAAAGGCAATGTGTATTTTGCTCCAGTCATAATAACACGGTTTCCAACATCAATCGAAGTAAAAAAAAGTGCAGACAGAATTTTATCTTTACAAGTCAGGAAAATATTACTTGCCTTTCCCATAATTTCAATAATTAACGTATACTTTTCCACATCTCCAAATTGATTTAACTTTTCAAAGTCAAAATATACAATCCTGTCAAAGCCTTCCTGTCTAATATTAATTAAAATAGAATTTTTGCAGGTGCTTTTTTTAATGAAAGCAGAAATTTTGACTGGAAGTCAGTATTTGGATCTTTTTTTCATCTTTTAAATAAAAAAAATAGTTGAATTATCCTTTACTTGAAAAAAAGCAGGTTATTTTTTTCCAAAAAAAGAGTGAAAATGACACTCTGTCATATTGAAAAAATTTTTGTCAATTTATATCGTAATATTTTTTTCCTTTATTTCCTTTACAAGAAATGAAATTCCAATTCCATCTAAATAGAGCATATTTCCCTCCTTTTTTTATTTTTTTATATTTTTTTCAGTTATTTTTTTAAAGTGTATTTTTTTCTAACCATGATATTTTTCAGCATCCTCAACATTTAGTACCTTTTTCATCTCCATCAACAATCATGTTTATTAAATATTTATCAATATTTAAAATTTTTGATTAGCGATTTTTATTACAACGCCTTTTTCGTTCAAATATTTTTCTAATGGCTGTACTTCCCTTGATTGAAGATACTTGAACTAAATCGCCCTTTTCAAAAATTCAAGATTGATTCAGGCTGGATGTCCTTTTTGACTTTATTAAGATTTCTCATAATTGTTTCAAAAAAACTTCAACAAATGTATCTAATTTTTTTCCTTTGGAATATCCTCTGTTATTTTTTCTAAGATAGTCGAATGGAAATTACCATGATAATTTAAGGCAACCTCTCCCTTTTGAGTCAGTTTAACAAAAACTTTACGTCTGTCGGTATTCGACCGAGAACGTTCTAGAAATTGCTTTTTCAGTTAATTTGTTTACAGCAACAGAAGCTGTTCCCATTGTAATGCCCAATTTATCAGAAAGTTCATTCATTGTAATTTCATTTTCTCCAATTGCTTCAATGATATGCAGTTCCGATGTTGTCAAGCACTTTATTACCTGATTTAAGTTAATTTCTTCAATTTTATAGTATGTTTTTATAAAAAGTTGTCTAATAGATTTTTCAATTTTTCTCATACATTTTGATTTTTCCCCTTTCTTAATTTTTTTGTTTTTCTTTATTTTTAAAGATTCAATTTTTTTCCTTGTAATTTCCGCTAAAAAAATATGAACCTGCAACTAAAAATATTTGCTCCAGCTTCCTTCACAAGTTTTGCAGTTTCATTGTTTATTCCGCCATCCACTTCAATGTCAATATTTTTTTATCAATTTCTCGCAAGTCCTTTATTTTTCTGAACCATTTCAGGAATAAATTTTTTTGACCGCCAAAGCCAGGATTTACAGTCATAATTAGCACCATGTCAATATTTTTTTAATTCATATTTTAAAATATCTAGCGGAGTAGAAGGATTTAGTGCAACTCCTACTTTTTTTCCCAAAAAGATTTTTATCAGCTGAATTGTTCTGTTCAGATGTTTTTACAGCTTCAGCATGAACTGTGATAATATCAGAAAACTGTGCAAAATCTTTTATCAAATAATCAGGCTCATTTACCATTAAATGAACATCAAATACAAGATTGCTATGCTTTCTTAAAGATGAAATAACAGGAGCTCCATAACTGATATTCGGCACAAAGTTCCCATCCATAACATCCAAATGCAGATATTCTGCTCCAAATTTTTTTCTACTTCTGCGATTTCTTCCCTTAATTTACTGAAATCCAGCAAGCAGAGAAGGCGATATTATAACCTTTTTATCCATAAAAATCAACTCTTTTCTTTAGTAATATTTGTTCAAATGAAAATTATTTAAGTATACTTTAAAAAAATTTTTATATTTTCTAGCGAATACAGGTAAAAAAATCGTATCGTTTCCTTTGAAATATTTCCATTTTCTACATTTTTCCTTTATTGCACAATTTGGCTCATTTACGTGAATACAGTCACGGAATTTACAGTTGGGAATAAATTCCAGAAATTCTGGAAATAATTTTTTTCCAATTCTTTTTTTATTTTTCCAGTTTTGGAAAGTCCAGCGTTGAAAAATCCAGGCGTATCTATTAGATAAGAGTGGGGAGCTGTCATAAAAAAATCGGCTCTCTATTGTTGTGTGCCGTCCTTTTCCAGTTTTTTTCCGCTGACATCATTTGTAGTTAATACTTCTTCTCCAATTAAAGTGTTAGTAAGTGTTGATTTTTCCAGCTCCAGATGGTCCTGAAACTACGACGGATTTTTTTCATTTATGTATTGCTTTAATTCTGAAAGTCCAGTTTTTTTGTTTCGGTAGAAATTGGAAAAAAATGGAAATTGCCTCTTTAAAAAAATTTTTTTGAATTTATTAAAAAAATCTTCCAGCTCTTCTTGTGAAGCCAAGTCAATTTTAGATAAGATTAGCACAACTGGAATATTTTGAGAATTTGCATTCAAAAAGCATTTTCTGAAAAATTTGTAAAATCAAAGTCTGGACTTTTTATTGCAAATAAAATACCAATAAAATCAATATTTGCAATAAGCGGGCGATATAAAAAGTTTTTTTCCTTTTCTCAATTTTTTTCAATAACTTTTTCTTTTTTTCATCAAATTCTACCATATCACCGATTATACAATTCATTTTGTTATTTTTTTCACTTTTTTAGCGTTCCACGTAATTTACATTCATAAATATTTTTCTTCACTTAAATTTTTGGAATTTTTCATCTAGAACATAGTAAAATCCCTTTATTTTTTTCTAATAACTTTTCCTTTTATAAAAAAATATTTGGGAGAAATTTTAAAATCTGCAGTTTATAGAATAACTATATAGTAACAAAGGGGCTTTGACCCCTTGATAATTAAATTACATAGTTATTGAACCAAGTTTAATAAAAGCCTTAAAAATAACTCCCGTCTCCTTTCTTTATTTTTTTCTATATTTAATTTATAATTTAGATAAAAAAATCTAATTTTTTTATATTTCTAGTCGTCATCATCTCCGCCGCCAGTATTTGGTTCGCTGGAAGTTCCTCCGTTATTTGAATTATTAGGTGGAGAAGCAGGTGTGTTACCATTATTTTGCTGCTTGTCATTTTGTTGAGGAGTTTTTTGAGAATTATTGTCTATTTGATTTATTGTATCATCAATAGTTTTTTTCAATTTCTTTTTTTCATTTATATTATCTCGAGAACGATTAATAATTTCTTCATTTGATTTAGCACGTTTTTTTGCACTCGCTCCATTATTTATTACAACAGATACTTTCTGTCCACGCTGTATTTTTGTTCCAGCCGCAGGATTTGTAGAAATAATCGTATTTACTGGTAATGTTGGATCATTTGTTTGAGATATGGAGCTAATTTCAAGTCCAATTTGTTTTAACACTTCTCTTGCATCATTTAAATCAAGTCCTGTTATATTTGGCATAACTGATGGATCTATCATTTGCTGTGAAGAAACAAGTATTGATATTTTCTGGTTAATTTCCAGTTTTGTACCTGGTTTTGGATAAACTCCCAAAATAGTGTTGTATTTTTGGTTAGACGGATAATAATCAATTGTTTCAATTTGAATATTTAACCCTTTTAGCCGAGATCTTGCCTCAAGCAGTTCCAATCCAATAATATTAGGGACTTTTACATCTTCTCCATTATTAACCCAGATTCTTACAACTCTGTTTACTTTTACTTCCTTTCCAGATCGTGGATCCTGATTATACACCGTATCTAGCGGCACCTTTTCTGTTTTGGAATTAATAACCTTGACTTTTAATCCAGCTTCCTTCAAGTATTTTATCGCTTCTTTCTTGTCAAGCCCCGTAACATCAGGAATAACAGTAAGTCTAGTGTTAAAAAAATGACGTTCAAAAACATCTTTTCCAAATATTGCTAGTGTAACTAGACAAATCACTACAATAACAGTTTTAAAAGTTTTAGCATAACTAAATTTATATTGTGTGGTCATTTTTCACCTCGTTATTTTTTTATTTATAATTCTTTATTTTTATATAATACCATAAATATTGAAAAAAATGATATATATTATTTTTTTCTAAAAAAATCTTAAAATAAAAAAATAAAATTTCTCATTTACTTTTAACTTTTATCGTGTTATACTTAATTTAGAAAATAAAAAAATTTGGAAAATAAATAATCAAGTGAAATTATGGAGGGAAAAAAATGAAAAAAAGTAGCAATTGCGCTATTTTTCTCTGTTAAGTGTATTTTCATTTGGAGCGAATGAAAATCTTGTGAGAAAAATTAGTGTTACGGGAAATGCAGAAAGGGAAATTATGCCAGATTTAGCAAAAATTAATTTCAAAGTTGAAGTGAAGGGGAAAAACTTAAATCAGGCAACAAATGAGGTAAATAAAAAAGTTGAGAAATTTAAGAATGATTTGAAAGCTAGAAGAATATCACTGGAAAATCTGGAAACAACTGCATTTTATAATAGAAAAGGGACGGAATATGACAGATGATGAGGATATTTTTAGACGTAAAGACAGTTCCAGGCAAGAATGTGAAAAAAGCTGAGAAAAAGCCGACTTCCTATGATGTGAAAATGTCAGATGCTTTAGTAAAAAAATACAGATTTTTAACAAAATTTCAGCATTAATTGACTTGGAAGATGGAGATAATTTACAAAGTATTCAGAAAAAAATTTTGATGAAAATACGTTTGCATTTAATATAAATGAAAATGGAACAACAGTTGACCAGGCTTTTAAATAAAGTATTTAACAAACTTAATACTTCTAGAAGAAAGCTAGTTTCAGACTGGAATCCCTGAAAATGATATTATTTTTGAGTGATTATGAAATAAAGGAAAATTATACAGAAAAATAAAGGTACAAAAAAAGATGTTTACTATGTTACAGATGAATTTGTACTTACAACAAAAAAATATAAAGGAACTTAATACAATAATTTCAATTGCCGATGACAACGGAATAAACATAAACGGCTCAATTAATTTTGACTTGTCAGATAAAGACAGAATTGAGTCAGAAATGTATAAAGATGCTTATAATCAAACAAAACAGAAAGCAGAAAGCATTTTACGTTCGAGCAAGATGAAACTGGGAGAACCTATTATTGTGAGTGAAGATGTGGAATTTCAGCAAAAGATGATTGACAGGATTGATCAGGACTGGAGTGTGGCTTACGATGCAGCACCAACGGCAGAACTTGAATATTCAAATGCTAAAGTTATAACTCAGGCAGTGGAAGTGCCTGTACCTATAGCAATGAGAGCTGGTAAATCTAGAGTTGATTATACTCCAAAACCGTTAAAATTGACACAGAATATATCGGTTATGTATGAGATGAAATAATTTAAAGTAAAAAAATAAAAATGTACAGTTTTTATGTGAATAATTATAAAGTCAGTAAATATAATATTTTTAATTTTTTTGTAAAAATTTGAAATTGAGAAAGGAATTTTTAAAATGAAAAAGAATAATAGCATTACTTATGATAGTTTTTTTCAGTATTATCATTTTCAGATAGTGAAATTACTGGGAAAAGAGAATACAGGTTAGAGGTGTTTCAAAAAAAGAAATTGCACCAAATTCAGCAAAAAAATTGCTCTTACGATTCAGACTGAGAAATGAAAAGTCTAGATAAGGCAAGTGCTGAAAATTCGCAAAATTTTTGGAAAGATACAAAAAGATTGCTTGCTCAGACTGGGTACAAAAGTATAATAAAGATTAATTCAACAGGATATTCCACTTATGAAATCTTATAATTGGGATACTGTAATTGAAAAATAAAGGTAAGAAAGAGTATCAGGACTAAAACTTTCAGTAGAAGTTGACAGAATTTTCTCTTGATACATTGAAAAAAACTCTATGAATGTACTTGCAAACTGAAAAAAATTTATTCTTTAAATAGAAGTAAAGAAATGGTACATACATTTTTACTATTGAATCTCAAAATGCAACAAATAAGCAGGCATATCAAAATGCAATGTCAAAATTTAACGATATTCAGCAAAAAAATTGAGTAAGAGCTGGAATTCCTGCAAAGTGCATTAAAAAAATTTGCAGGATATGACAATAAAGAAATAAGTCTTGAAAAAAACGAACAAACAAGAAAAAAGATATTCAAGTCGTTTCACATCGAGATTGAAGTTGAAACAAGAGATTGAAAAAATCTGGGAAACATCATAAATGTAGCAAAGTGCATTGGGAATTGGAACAAACTGGGCAGCATCGAATATGACATTGACAACAAGCAGCAATTAGAAAAATGAACTTTATGAAAAATGCCTACAAGGAAGCCTTTGAAAGAAAAGCGCAAGTTATCTTAGGGAAAAAAACAGATTTAAACTTAAAAACCCAGTTACAATAACTGATAAATCAAATGGAATTATTCAACCTTATTATGATTACAGTTATAATTATTACAATGAAGCAAATTATGCAACTAATGAGTACAGACTGAAAAAGTCGATAGAGAACTTTTTAGATGAATCATCAAGAAGAAACATTGTAATTTCTCCAAAAAAAACTAAATATTTCAAAAAAACTGTTTATATTGAATTTGAAATGAACTAAAAAAATTTAACTCTCTTTAAGAACTGCTTTATTTTTATAATATTGCAGTTTTTTTATTTACAAAAAAATTCTTAATAAATTTGAAATAATATAACTTTTTGATATAAAAAAGTTAATAGACCTGTTCGACAACCTAAATTTTTTTATTTTCACAAGGGGTCAAAACCCTTGTTTCAGAATATTCGTTTTATTAAATTTTTGAAGTTTTGAACAAGTCTAATAGTTATATTATAAATATAAATATAAAATTAATATTTATTAATTTTTAAAAATTAAAGTTATAGTTTTTTTCTAAAATAGTGTTGACTTTGTGTAAAAAAATAAGTTATAATAAATAACGTTATAAAAAAATATTTTATTATAATTTATATTATGGGAGGAATCTTTTATGAGCAAGTATCATAATGATGCCGTTAAGTTGCTGGAACTTATCGGTGGAAAAGAAAATGTTGTGGCAGTTACTCACTGTGCGACTAGAATGAGATTTTCCCTTGCAGATGAAGGAAAAGCAAGTCCAAAAGAAATTGGGCAGCACTACATCACACATTTATAGCAGTTGATTTACAATTGGCGGCAGCTTCAGGTGGAACATTTATTTGGCCATTGATTGCTTTGTCAAATATGGCTCAGTCAGGTGCAGTTTTTGCAACATACTTTATTTATAAACAAGATAAAAAACAAGAATCAGTTTCATTATCTTCAACTGTATCAGCTTGTTTTGGAATTACAGAACCAGCATCATTCGGAGCAAACTTGAAATATATGTACCCATTCTATGCGGCAATAACAGCTTCAGCATTAGCAGCAGTTATTTCTACAGGATTTAATGTATTGGCAAATGGAATTGGAGTTGGAGGAATCGCATTAGCATTCTTATCAATTAAATTTGAAGGTGCTCATCAATTAGGATTCTGGCTGGCTTCTATAGTTGCTTTTGGATTGGCATTTGTATTAACATTTGTATTCTCAAAGAATCCAAAAATTAAATAAAGGAAGTTTAACAAAATAAAAAAATATAGTTTAAGTTTTGCAGTATATCATTGATGTAGAACTTAAAAAAATGATAAATTTGATGGGAGTTTTGGCTCCTGCCTTTTTTTGAAAAATTTTATTGTACAATAATTTATTAAAAGAAGGAGAATTTAATTATGAGAAAAAAATTAATGATTGCATTGTTTTTCTGTATTAGCGATAGGGATAATTGGAAATAGTTCAACACGTGAAAGTAAGAGAAAAGTAAATATAAAGAAAGTTGATAATAGGAAGGTTAGTGAAAAGGCTGTGAAATTAGAAAATTATAACGGAATAAAAAAAATCAGTATTTTTGTAAAAGGTTTTGAGAGTGGGCCTACTGTGAGTAAAATTATTATGAAAATGGATAATTATCGAATTACAGGGCTTGATAAAAATGACTGGAAAGTTAAGACGAATGGAGTTGAGAGAAAGGTAACTAATGTGTATGTTTCGGATAATAAAGGAGAAAAAGCCTTTGATACTGGGATTGTTACGCTTGAATTGGAAAATGTATTTAATCAGAAAACTTTGAAATATGAAGGTTCTCCATTTTCTTATAACATGAAGAAATTTTTTAATGAATGGGCGAAAGAATATGTTGTAGAAATTGATGGAAAAGTTACTGTTGATGGGAAAAATTATGCAGTTAATAAAAAGGAGGATGTGATTAATAATCGAGTTTCGACTGATACGGAATTGTTCACTTATAGAAATTCTTTTAGTGGAAATTACAAAAATCCGATTACGAAAAAAGTGGAAAATTTGAAATTGGAAATGGCGGCTTATGAGCCAGAAACTTTGAAAAAAGGAGATAAAAAACCGCTAATTATTTGGCTTCATGGACAAGGTGAAGGTGGAACAGATCCTGATATTGATATTTTGGGTACAGAAACTTCGGCACTTGCGAAAGAAGAAATTCAAAAATATTTTACTACGAAAGGAACTGATACAAAAGGAGCCTTTGTATTGGCTGTTCAGTCGCCTACTTATTGGATGGACGAAGGTGACGGGACAAATGGTAACGGAAGTGGAATTTCACGATATACGCAAATTTTGATGGATACAATTAAAGAATATGTGAAACATAATCCATCTGTTGATACAGAAAGAATTTATCTTGCTGGAGATTCAAATGGTGGATATATGACAGTAAATATGATAATCACTTATCCAGACTACTTTACAGCAGCTGTACCAATTTGTGAGGCATATGCTTACCATGAATATGCTAGAAATGCAGATGGAACTTACAAAGCAAAAGATATTGAAGTTTCTGCAGGTGGAGAAAATAGTGCAGTTTCAAAATTTGAGGAAACTAAAAAATTATGGGTAACAAAAGAAAAAATTCAAAAAATGAAAAAAACACCAGTTTGGTTTATTGCAGCGGCAGATGATGAGATTGTTACACCGCAGAAATTCTCGCTTCCAACATATAGAGATTTGTTGAAGGCTGGAGCTGACAATGCTTGGTATTCATATTATGAAAATGTAACTGGAACAGATGAACCAAACTCTAGATTTTCAGGGCATTTTTCATGGATATATTTTTTGAATAATCAAGTAGAAGGTGTACAGAATCGAGATAAAATAAAAAAATTCTAAAGATGAGACAACTTTTGGGTTTTGAAACCGAGTAATGCTGGAAAAGGTGGAAGTAAAAAGGCTCAGTTGAAAGGGAAAACGTTCGAAAATATGTTTGAGTGGATGAATTTTTCAGAAGAAAGTTAAAAAGAAAAATAATTTGAAATTGTATAAAAATAAAAAAAATTGTATGAAATAAAAAAATAGGGAGTGTTTAAAAGTTTGTATAGTTATGTGGATAAATATGCCAATTTAAAGGACTATTACTATGATTATACAAAAAAATTTACACTCTCAAATTTTTTTATTTCAAAGATAATAAAAAGTGTGTACAGAATTTTTGTGTAAATGGATAGATGAAGCTAGTAAATTCAGTACTTTTGCTATTTTATTTACGCAAAAAAATTTTTTTACACTCTAAATTTTTTTACACTTTCTAGAATGATAAAGAAATCCCTTGATATTCTTTCTAAAAAAACTAATTTTTTTAAGAATATATTCCTTAACTTTTTTTCAATCAATTCTTCTTTAGAATTTTTCAATATTCCCTTCTAAAAGTTCATTTAATAAATATTTTTTTCACTTTCTGAATTTCTTTATTATAAATTCCAAGTTCCATTAAGTCGTAACCGTTGATATTTAAAGAATTTATCGTAGGAACTTTCATGTTTTTCCACAATATGATAAAAAGTTTTCCACAAATTATCATTTCTGTCATTTTCGTGACCTTTTCCACCATCATCAGAAATTGCTAAATCAATTAATCTTTTAGTATTTAATTCACCGTAGTTGCTAATCAATGTTTTTATTGTTTTTTCGCTTTGGCTATTATGTAATTTCATATGATTTTTTTACAATTGTGTAGACATCATCTCTTATGTTGTTTGATTGACCAAGTCTAGACATAATTCGTTTTGCAATGGAAGCTCCAATAATTTCATGCTTGTAAAAATGAAAATATCCAGTTTTTTCATCAACAGTTTTTGCTTCAGGTTTTCCAATGTCGTGAAGAAGTGCACTCCAACGTGTTGTTAATTCAGGACTCACGCCATCAAGTACATTCATGCTATGTTCCCAAAGTGTAAATTTGTGATACGGATTATTCTGATCAAAATCATAAATCACTTTTAACTCAGGTAAAACATAATCGAGAACCTTTAATTCTTTCATTTTTTCAAAACTTTTAACAGCATATTTTCCAACAATTAATTTATTTAATTCATTTGTAATTCGTTCTTGAGAAATTTTTTCTAACACATGAATATTTTCTTTTATCGCAATTTCTGTATTTTTTTCTCGAAATCAAATCCCAATTGACTCATAAATCTAAAAAGCTCTCATCAGTCGAAGTCCATCTTCTTGCAACCGTTTTTTTCGGTTTCCCAACAAATCGAATAATCTTATTTTTTTAATATCTTCTTGTCCGTTAAAAAAATATCAATAAGTCCATCCTTTTCATTAAATGCCATTGCATTAAATGTAAAATCCCTTCGCAATAAATCATCTTCAATATCGTTCACAAACTCAACAGAATCTGGTCTTCTCCCATCGCTCCCAATATCTGTTCTAAATTTTTGCAATCTCAAAATTTTCATCTTCATAATGAATTATCAAAATTCCAAAAGCTTTTTCCAACTTCCTTTGTCGGATAATCAGAAAATATTTTTTTATATTATTATATTCCATATTTGTTGCAATGTCGATATCTTTTTGGAGTTTTACCTAAAAAGAACATCTCGTAAACAGCCTCCAACAAAAATACCCTTTTATTCCCATTCGAATTTAATTTTTTTCTAAAAATTTTTTTGTTGCTTTCTCATCAAAAGTATAATTTTTCTAATTTCATTTTTTTCACCTCAATTTTTTTAAAAAAACTTTTTTTATATTATACTATTTTTTTGTGAAAAAAATCATAGAATTTTTCCAATGATAAAATTGTTTATTTGCAAATAAAAAGATGAAATTGAAGAATTTTTTTATTACAATGACAGAGAAAATTGAAAAATTAAATATCAATTTATCGAAAAAAATCTAATAAAATATGATAATAGATAATTTGTTTGATAATAAGACTGTTAAGAAATTTATTAGTTTTTTTAGATATTTGAAAATGTGTTTGAGTGGATGAATTTTTCAGAAGAAAAAGTAGAAAAAAAATAAATTTTTTTAAAGATTTAAATTGGTAAGAATATGCGATAAAAAAATTGAATTTATGGGATTTTTTTCACATGTAAAAAAATAAGAAATGTGAGTGAAAAAAATGCTTGCAAATTTATGTGGAATTGTAGTATTATATACAAGTAGAGAAGATCTTCGGCGGGAAAGTTGAAAATCAAATAGACTAGAAAAAAGAGAGGTAGAAAAGATGGCAAAAGAAACATTGAATCCATTTGAAATTGCGCAAAAGCAAATTAAATCAGCTTGTGATAAATTAAATGCAGATCCAGCTGTTTATGAAATTTTGAAAAATCCTATGAGAGTGTTGGAAGTGTCGTTCCCAGTAAAATTAGACAATGGAACAGTTAAGACATTTATAGGATATAGATCACAGCATAACAATGCGGTAGGACCCTTTAAAGGTGGACTTAGATTCCATCCAGGCGTAACAAGAGATGAAGTAAAAGCTTTATCAACTTGGATGACATTTAAATGTTCAGTTGCAGGAATCCCTTACGGTGGTGGAAAAGGTGGAATGGCAATTGATCCTAAAGAATATTCTAAAGATGAATTAGAAAGAATTTCTAAAGGATTTGCGAAAGCAATTTCTCCAATTATCGGAGAAAAAGTTGACATCCCAGCTCCAGATGTTAATACAAATGGACAAATCATGTCTTGGATGGTTGATGCTTATGAAGAAGTTGCAGGAAAATCAACAAAAGGTGTATTTACAGGAAAACCTTTAGAATTTGGAGGATCTCTTGCAAGAACAGAAGCAACTGGTTACGGAGTTAATTTGACAGCTAAAAAAGCTTTAGCAAAATTAAACATTGATGTAAAAGGTGCAACTTATGCTGTACAAGGATTTGGAAATGTTGGATTCTATACAGCTTATTATGCACACAAAGATGGTGCAAAAATTGTAGCCTTCTCAAATTCACATGTTGCAATTTATAATGAAAATGGAATTGACATGGAAGCTGTAATCAAAGATTTTGAAGCAAATGGACGTATTACAGAAAACAAAGGATATGGAAAAGATATTACAAATGCTGAATTATTAGAATTGGAAGTTGATGTTTTAGCGCCTTGTGCATTAGAAAATCAAATTACTTCTGAAAATGCTGACAGAGTTAAAGCAAAAGTAGTTGCAGAAGGAGCAAACGGACCAACAACTCCTGAAGCTGATGAAATTTTATTCAAAAAAGGAATCGTAGTTGTTCCTGATATCTTAGCAAATTCAGGTGGAGTTGTAGTTTCATACTTTGAATGGGTACAAAACTTGCAAAGTTACTATTGGCCATTTGATGAAGTTCAACAAAAAGAAGCTGCATTATTGTCAGGAGCATTTGAAGATGTATGGGCTTTAGCAGATGAATATAAAGTAGATTTAAGAAATGCCGCTTATATGAAGAGTATTGAAAAGAATTTCAAAAAGCAATGAAATTAAGAGGATGGTATTAATTTTTTTAAGTTTTTTTGATAGTTTGATAGTAAGTTAAATATGAAAATAAAGAACCTGTTTCTATTTTTTTGTTAATTATAGAGCAGGTTCTTTTTTTATTAAATTAAAAGCATATTAGATAATTTAAATTCTATAATTGACAATCTAAATTAATAATTATTTTTTTCTTGTAATTTTTTTAAATCCTCATCAAATAGTGCAGGTGTAAATTCAGTTATTACAGTTTCTATTAAATCATTTTTTTATAATAAGGGTCTTCTTTTAATATTTCCTCAAGTTCTGATTTTGTTACATTGTATGCCAAAAATAAGTCCGCCAGTTGGTGGATTTTGTCGTCCCTCCAGCCATAAATTTTCCAGCATCAATATGTTTTTGAATAAAATTAAAATGTTCTTGTCTAAATTTTTCCCACTTCTTCAAGCGATTTTGTATAAGTTGTAGATATAACAAAAAAATTGGTTTCATAGTTTATTTTTCCTTTCTTAAATTATTTTTTTCACGCTATTATAATTATATTTTTACAGTATATTTCAAAATAATCAATAAAAAAATATTTAATTTGTAAATAAAAACTACTTAGAGATTAAACTTAAATCTTGTAACAATTAAATTAATTTCAATTATTTTTTTATTACATAAAAAAAGCCAATTTTATAGTTTGGCTTTTTATTAAGATTTACGAATTAAGGTATTAAACTACACATCCCAATAAGTAACCAAGTAGATGGTTCAATTTTTTTCTATATTTTTGTAGAGTAGTATAGAAATTAGGATGATTTATTAAGACAAAAACCAAAAACATCCAAATATACAAATCCAAAGAATAACTTTTTAGGATTTTTATTTATGGTTTCATTATCTTCACTTCGTAATAAAAAGCAAGTTCAACGAAATATGTATGAAAACCTCCTAATAAGAAAAGTTTAAAACGTAAATCTAATGGAAGTATGAGAATTATAAATAATTCAAGTGTTTCAGATATTGCATTTTCAATACTAGCCTCTTTAGAACCATACATGATAAAACAACTTAAGAAAACTGCAATAAGATAAATTAATACATACCAGTTAGAAATAGGAATATTCATTTTATAAAAAGAACATCCCAAAAACTTGCTGGACCAATGAAAAAGCATAATGGCTCTAACTTTTTTTAAAAATCAAACATGATTTTTCCTCCTATTTTTTTATTAGCAATCTATACAACTGATTGCTGATTAGCATAAGTGTATCATAAAATAAAAATTGTCAAGAAAAAAATAAAAATTTTTTGAAAATAAGGTAAATTGCAAGTGTAAATTGTAGGCATATACAAGAGATTAAAAATATCAAAATAATGTGAAATTGAATTTTATTTATGATTATGGTATACTAAATTGAATTTTTGGATATGCCAATAAAAAAAGAGGAGGAAAATTATGTTTTTAGAGAGAACGGAGCGACTGGCATTAGTTGACTTTTGACAATAAAACAAATTAATTATATTGATTTGATAAATAATATAAAAATATTTTTTTCTGAATATATAGTTGATTTAGGAAGTGAAAAAAATTTGGGCTGATTGTTATGGAAAATCGTCCAGAATGGATTTACAGCTTTTTTTCCGTATGGGATAAAAGATCTGCTGGAATTGCCATTGATGCCAATAGTAATCCAAATGAAATTTTATATGTGCTGGAAGATTCACATCCAAATGTGGTTTTTTGTTCAGATGAAACAGAAAAAAATGTTTTGGAAGCAGTTGACAAATATAGCTTAAAAAGCAGCATAAAATTAGTAAATGTGGATAAAATTACTATTGAGCTGGAAAAAATGGATGTTATAAAAAATATGCAATTTGAGCTGGATAACCCGACTGGAGATGAAACAGCCGCTATGCTTTATACTTCAGGAACAACAGGGAATCCAAAAGGAGTAATGCTGTCGTTTAATAATTTAAATACTGAAATGGAAGGGCTTTATGAAAAGGGAATATTTGATTATAGAGATCAGATTTTAGCAATATTGCCGTTTCATCATGTTTTGCCTTTAACTGCGAGCGTGCTTTTGATGATGAAATATCAGACATCAGTTGTATTTGCGAAAAAAATCGCTAGTAAGGAAATATTTGAAGCGCTTGAAAAAAATAGGGTAACTGCCATAATTGGAGTGCCTAGAGTATTTAAACTGTTCTATGATGGGATAAAGCAGCAAATTGATGCAAAATTTATTACAAGATTTATTTATAAAATGATGAGCAATGTAAAATCATTGAAAATAAAAAGAAAAGTTTTTGCGAAAGTTCATAAAAAGTTTGGAGGTCACCTTGATTTTATCGTCGTTGGTGGAGCAAAGATGGATCCTGAAATTTCAAAATTTTACGAAACATTGGGATTTTATGCTTTGGAAGGTTATGGACTTACTGAAACTTCTCCAGTTATTGCTGTAAATTCAAAAAAAGAGAGAAAAATTGGAACTGTTGGGAAAAAGTTATATAATGTAGATATAAAAATTGTAGATGAAGAATTATGGGTTAAGGGACCAATTGTTATGAAGGGATATTACAATAAACCTGAAAAGACAGCAGAAGTGATTACTGAAGATGGATGGTTCAAAACAGGAGATTTAGCGACAATTGATGAAGAAGGATTTGTTACAATTCGTGGAAGAAAAAAAATACGATGATTGTCTTGTCAAATGGTAAGAATATTGATCCAGAAACGCTTGAAAATAGAGTAATTGCAAAAAAAGTAATGGCTTAATTAAGGAAATTGGAATTTTTTTAATCATCAGAATAAACTGGCTGCAATAATTGTTCCAGAATTGCTGGAATTTAGAAAAACGTGGAATTACAAATACAAAAGGCTTATATTAGAAATATTGTAGAAGATTATAATTTGAAGGCACATAATTATGAGAAGGTTCTTGATTATAAGTTATTTGAGGAAGAGTTGCCAAAAACTCGGGTTGGAAAAATACGTAGATTCATGTTGCCTGATTTATATGAAAAAAATGAAATTGTAAAAAAAGAAAAAAAACACCTGAGCCAACAGATGAAGCATATAAAATATTAAAGGAATATGTCAAGAAAAAAACAAAGGAATTGAGCCGCAGCCAGAAGAAAATCTGGAACTTGAAATTGGAATGGATTCCCTTGATATTGTAGAATTTTTTTGCATTTATTGAAAATAGTTTTGGAATTCAGCTGGATGAAGAAAAAAATTTGCTGAAATGCCGAATTTAAAATTATTATCTGAATATATTAACCAAAAAGCTACAAAATTTGAAGATAATGATGTAGACTGGAAGCAAATTATCAGTGAAACGAAGCCTATACAAGACAATAAAAAGCGTTGGGTGACAAGATTCTTAAAAGCATTACAGCCAGTCGTTGACTTGTATTTTTAGAGTGAGAAAAAAATTGACAAGAAAAATTAACAAATGATCCACAAATTTTTTGTATCAAATCACCAAAGTTTTGTAGATCCATTAATTTTTAGGTTCATTATTTCCTGGAAAAAAATTGTTTTTTTAATACATTATTTTTTTAGCAATTGACTGGTATTTTTAAAAAAAGGTATAATGAAACTGCTTGTTTCAAATGGAAATATTGTATTAATTGATATTAATAAAAAAATGTCAGAAAAAAAGTGTGGAAGAAATTGTAGGATATTTAAAAAAAGCGGAAAAAAAGTATTGTAATTTTTTTCCAGAAGGTGCGAGAACAAAAAGATGGAAAAAGTTGCCCAATTTAAAAAAAGTATTTGCTATTATAGCAAAGGAATTAAATATTGATATTCAATGTATTGGTATAAAAAGGAGCATTTGAGGCATATTCGAGATATATGAAATTTCCAAAGCCTAAAAAGATTGAGGTAGCAGTGCTGGAAAAAAATTTAAGCCAGAAGGAACTTATGATGAAATAGCTCAAAAAGGCAGAAAAAAATTATAAGGGAATATGTTGAAAAAAATAAAGGAAAAAAAGCTAAATATTTATAGTGACTTTTTTTAAATTTATATTATTATTATTTTACATAGTAAGAATGATCCTTTCTAATTTTTGTAAGAGATTTTTAGTATATCATTTTTTTACTATGTTTTTTTAATATATTTTTTTGTTGCATTTGATTATACAATACACTTTTAAAAAAATGTAAAAAAAATCGAAAAAAAGTGTTGACAATATAATTTAGATATGATATACTAATTGAGTAGTTGTGAGTAAGTAAAAGAAATGCTAAAAATAAGGTTACCAATGCCTTGGTGGCGAAATCGGTAGACGCACAGGACTTAAAATCCTGTGGGAATTTATCCCGTGCCGGTTCAAGTCCGGCCCGAGGCACCACAAATCATATGCGGGAGTAGCTCAGTTGGTAGAGCGTCAGCCTTCCAAGCTGAATGTCGCGAGTTCGACCCTCGTCTCCCGCTCCAAAATATGAGCCATTAGCTCAGTCGGTAGAGCACTTGACTTTTAATCAAGGTGTCACTGGTTCGATCCCAGTATGGCTCACCATCTAAATAACCATATGTGCCTGTAGCTCAGTTGGATAGAGCAACGGCCTTCTAAGCCGTGAGCCAGGAGTTCGAATCTCTTCAGGCACGCCATATGGATCCATAGCTCAGCTGGTTAGAGCACTCGGCTCATAACCGAGCGGTCGCTGGTTCAAGTCCAGCTGGATCCACCATTTGAATTTATGCGGCCTTCGTCTAGTGGTTAGGACTCCAGGTTTTCATCCTGGCAACAGGGGTTCGATCCCCCTAGGCCGTACCATTTATTCTTTTAGGACCATAATTTGAAATTGTGGTATTTTTTTTGGAAAGTATAATGTTAATATTTTAATAGAGTTGTGGGTGGATGTCCGAACGGCTAAGGGACCGGTCTTGAAAACCGGCGAAATCGCAAGATGTCTGGGTTCGAATCCCAGTTCACCCGCCATTATGCCCAGATAGCTCAGTCGGTAGAGCAAGGGACTGAAAATCCCTGTGTCCGTGGTTCGATTCCGCGTCTGGGCACCATTAGAATAGTTAAAAATGTGATATATAGTGCAAATCAGTGTTTATGCTGAATTGCACTTTTTTCTTTTATTTATAGTACTTTGCAGTTTTATCCTGTCTTAATCTGTTTCTATTTATTTCAATACATTAAAAAAATTTATTGGCAACTTACTGGCAACTATTTTTAACAAAAAAAGATAGCAAGAAGTCTCCGACTTTCTACAAGTGGGAAGATGAATTGCTTTTTTTGTAAAAAAATTGAAAAAAAGGATACTCTTATGATACAATTTTTTTGTATAAAATATCAAAGAGAAATCATTAATGATAAAATCTCTAAAGAAATAATTAAAAAAATAATATTCAAAAATCAAAAAGGAGGTGTAATTTTTATGAAATATAATTTAGCATTCAAATACAGAATTTATCCAAATAAGGAGCAGGAATTATTGATAAACAAGACTTTTTGGATGTGTTCGTTTTGTTTACAATACGATTTTTGCATACTGCGAATAAAATTTATGAAGAAACTGGAAAAAAATAAAAATAATTACACCTGCCAGTTTGAAAAAGTGAAAATCAATTTTTAAAAGAAGTGGACAGTCTGGCACTTTCAAATGCTCAATTGAATGTAAAACGATCGTTTACAAATTTTTTCAGAAGAGGGACGAAGTTTCCAAGGTTCAAATCTAAAAAAAGAATAGTGTTAAAAGTTATACGACAAATTGTGTGAATAATTCGATACGAATTGAGAAAGGTAAATATTTGATTTTGCCAAAATTGAAAAAAAGTAAAATTGAAATATCATAGAGAAATACCAAAGGATTATAAAATAAAATCGGTAACATTGATAACAGCAATGGAAATTATTACGTTTCTATTTTTGACGGAATTTGAAAAAGAAATTCAAAAAAAGTAGCTAGTAATAATGATAAAGTAATTGGACTTGATTTTTTTCAATGTCTGAGTTATTTGTCAGTTCTGAAAACCAAAGAGCTGATTATCCAAGATATTTTTAGGATGTTGGAGAAAAAAATTGAAAAGAATTACAAAAGTCATTGTCAAGAAAAAGTGAAATTTTCTAAAAAAATTGGTATAAGCAAAAAGCGAAAAATATCAAAATTACATGAGTATATCAAGAATTGTCGAAAGGATTTTTTTGCATAAATTATCGAAAAAAATTATCTAAAGAGTATAATGCTGTGGTTGTTGAGGATTTGAATATGAAAGAAATGAGCCAGGCATTAAATTTTTGGGAAAAAAAGTGTAGGAGATAATGGATGGGGAATGTTTTTGAGAATGCTTGAGTATAAACTGATGTTTTTAGGGAAACAATTTTTGAAGATAGATAAATAGTTTCCGTCATCAAAAACTTGTAGTAGATGTGGAAATATTAAAGAGGAACTGAAATTATCAGAAAGAAGTTATAAATGTGAGTGCTGTGGAATTGAGATTGATAGGGATTATAATGCGACATTGAATATAAGAAACGTTGGAAAAGAAATAATGGGATATTAGAAAAATAAAAGAAAACAGGGCAGGGACTGCCCGAAGAGCTTGGTAAATATATTTGGCTAACAAAAGCAAGTACTTCCCAAGAAGTTCCCGCTTCTAAAAGCGGGAGTAGTTCACTGGAAATGTTGTTAGTGCAGGAGGCTCAGCCGTAGGAGGGATTACATCTTTATTGGGAAGTACGGCAGTTGGCGGACTGGGTGCCGCAGCTGGGGGTGTCTACTGGAGGAGCAGGAGCAATAGCAGGTATGAAGACAGGTGCAAAAATAGGCTCTAAAATAGGGAAATATCCTGGAAATCTGACTGGTTCGGCTGCTGAAAATGCAGGAAAAAGCAATAAAAGTAATGACAATGGACTTTGATCCGATTGCTTCAGGCAGAAAAGTAAAAAATATAGCCAGCAATGGAATTAAAAAATTTATGAGCAATAAAAAAAATGATACGAAAGATACCGAAGAAAAATAAATCACAAGAAACAGAAAATACAAAAATACAAGAAACTAAGAATAGTAACAGTGAAACTTTTTTTGCAGAATCTGAAATGAGGAGAGAAAAGGACAGCAAGGAATAAAATATGTAAGGACAATGACAATAGAATATTAATCTAGTCTTAAAAAAAATTCAGATTGAAAAAAACTATTAGATGTGATATAATATTATTGTAAAAAAATAGAAATTTAAAAGATGTGATAAGAATGGCAACTTCAAGTTTTACAACAGAATTAAAATTTGATACAGAGGAAAAAGTTTCATCATTTTTTTAGAAGCTATTGAAAATGCAAAAAAATAATAAACCGCTAGATATAGATGTAGAATATGAATTTATTAAGGGAATGATATTAAAAAAATTTTTTTGAAGAAACTTCTGAAAAGAAAGGAGAATAATGAAATTTACTACGTTTTTCTTTAAAAAAATTGCGTATGAGTTATTGTTAGAAATTAGACAGAAAAATTAGAGTAAAATTTATTTGGATTGAATGTCAAAAATAATGAAAAAAATCTTGAATTTTTTTACCAAAAATTTTTGGATTTTTCTAAAAATAGATAATTTTATTTCTGAAAGTGGCTATAATGTAATGATAATGGAATTAAAAATAGTTATCATAAAGAATAGGAGAATAATGAAATTATATGAAAGAATAATACTAAAAAAATTCTTCAACAAGTTATATATCAGGATGGGAAGCATTGAATATTCCTGATGAAAATAGAAATACTGCTGACTGGCATCCAAGGACTTATTTATTTTCTTATGATAAAGACAAGGCAATAAATCTGTATAACACGACAAATGTTTTAGGAAATTCTGGAATAAAGAAAAGAATAATAGATTATCCAAGCAAAAAGGGAAGTGTATATTGCTAATTTTCCAAGAGCAATTGCAGATTTGGTATTAACAATGAAAGATTACCAGTTATCTTCGCTTCATAACTGTTGCAATGATTTTTTTAAATGAGGATGAAACAGAACATCTTTATCAATATCTTAGAAGTATAAAGAATAATCCAAGAGTGGATGAGTTTCTTAAATATGAATTTACTGTAAGATATTTTTAATGATAAAAAAATTATAATTGAATATTGTAAAAAAATAAAAAAATTTATAAAGAGATGAAATGTCGCAATTAATATTGCAATTTATGATATTTTTAGAATGTAACTTATTTAGATTAAATAATTTTTTTAAGTGTTGTCCTTTTTCTGTTGTATATTATAGTATGTTTTATTGTTTCTTTTTGGATTTAATCGTTTTTTTGTTTACTAAAGAAAGGAAAAAAATTTATGAATAAAAAAAGGCAGTTCCAGTAGGGGTAGAAAACTTTGAAAGAATAATAAAAGATGGATATTATTATGTGGATAAATCATTATTAATAGAAAAAAAATGCTTGAAAAATAGAACTCCTGTAACACTTTTTACAAGACCAAGAAGATTTGGAAAAAAACGCTTAATATGTCAATGATTAAATATTTTTTTGATGTCAAAAAAATAAAGATGAGAATAAAAACACTTTTTTTGAAAATTTAAAAAAATATCTGATAGTAAATATATGAGTGAACAAGGAAAATATCCTGTAATATTTATTTCGTTAAAAGGATTTGAAAGCGGATACCTGGGAAATGTGTCGTTTAGAAATAAAAAAAGTAATTTCAAAAACTTTATCGTGAATTTCAATATATTACAGACAAGATGGATGAAGATGATAAAGAGATATATAATTCCATTAAAAAAATAGAAAAAAAATGATATTGATCTCAATACTTCACTGGAACTTTTTGTCTGATTTTTCTTTGTGAATATTATGGGAAAAAAAGTAATAGTTTTGATAGATGAGTATGATTCTCCAATAATAAATGCTTTTTGATAAAGGTTATTACAATGAAGCGATAGAATTTTTTTCAAGTATTTTTATAGTTCTGCATTAAAGACAAATGATTCATTGAAATATGGCATTCTTACGGGAATAACAAGGATTATAAAGGAAGGAATTTTTTTCAGGCTTAAACAATCTTTATGTGAATACTGTACTTAGCAAAAAAATTATGCAGAATACTTTGGGCTTTTTGGAAAGCGAAGTAATTGAAATGCTTGATTACTTTAATATGAAATATAAAATTGAAGAAGTAAGAAGTTGGTACAATGGATATCTTTTTGGAAATGAGCAAATATACAATCCATGGTCTATTGTCAATTATTTAAGAGAAAAAGAAATAAAATCATACTGGGCAAATGTTTCTGGAAATATGCTTTTTGGGAAATATGCTTGATAATGTTGGAGAAAGTGTTTATACTGATTTAAAAGAAATTTACTGACGGAGAAAGCATTGAAAAAAATATTTCGGATGGGACTACAATAAAAAAAGTCTTTTGAGTAATGATGATGAGATTTGGCAGTTATTTTTTTATATAGTGGATATTTGACAAAAGCTGAAAAAAACAGGCAGAAAGAATAGAATCCAAAAAAATACTTATAATTTAAAAAAATACCGAACAGAGAAATAAGAAGTTATTTTGGAGATTTATTTTTTTGAATAGATTTTTTTGGAACAGAAGTAAAGACAAATACTTTAATAAAAAGCTCTTGAAAATGGAGATATTAGAAAATTTGAGAAAACATTGAGTGAAATAATGATAAACATGTTAAGCCATTTTGATTTGGACAGTGAAATGGGAAAAAAATTTATCAGGTATTTATGATAGGGCTTGTAGGATTTCTTATGGGAAGATATGAAATTATCTCAAATAATGAGAGCGGATATGGAAGATATGATTTAGCGATGATACCAATAAAAAAAGCAATGAGAAGGCATATCTTATGGAATTTAAAATTTCAAAGACTGAAAAAAAGGAATGAGAGCAAAAGGCAGAAGAGGCTTTGAAGCAGATAGATAAGAAAAAAAGTATGATACAAGGTTGAAGGCTAGAGGGATAAAGAATATTTTTGAAGATTGGGATAGCGTTTTTATGGTAAAAAGTGTGAAGGTTGTTAGTAAATAAAAGTTAGAAATTAAAATCAAATTTCAAAAATTTGCAATTTAGAACGTAAAAGGACAAGGAGAAGAAATTTTTATTGGAAAAGGAAAGCATCTTGGATGTTAAATTTCTGGAGTGTACCCAAAATCTTGGACAAATAAATAGAAAACTAGTTTTCTATTTGTTAAAATATAGTTAAGGAAAGGAATTTGATTATGAACAAGAGAAGTAAAAGGTACACAGATGAATTTAAAATGTTAATTTTAGAATTGCTGGAAGAAGGAAGAACAAAAAAATCATTAGAAAATGAATATGGGGTAGCAACGGTAACAATCAGAAAATGGGAAAAAGAATTTAAAGGAATCATAGATAAAAAATACAATGCTAACGAAGTTTTAAATGAAATCATGGCCTTAAAAAGGCAACTGCAACAAGAAATGGAAAAAAATAAAAAATTAGAAAAAGAGCTGGAACAAAAGGAATTAGATATTGACATATTAAAAAAAGCATCAGCCATATTGATGAAAAAATAAGAACTGTTGACAAGTATACATTAGTAAAGACTTTATTTAATGAGTTTAATGTTTCAAAATTAAGAATAATTAATTTAATAGGCATTAAAAAAAGCAGCTATTACTACTGGATTAAAGAGGTCAAGACACAGAGGGATATAGAAAATGAAATTTTTATATGGTATAATAAAATCAATATGGCAAGATAGCAGAAAAAAACTTACGGAGCAGCAAGAATTCATAAAAAAAGCTAAGAAAATTAGGATTAGAAGTAAATATAAAACGAGTTAGAAGATTGATGAAGGAAAACCAGATAAAGTCAATAATTCATAAAAAAATTTAGAAATTATAACAAATCAAAAGATATAAAAAGAAACAACAAAAAAAATATTTTAAAAAAAGAAATTTTTGATACAGAAAAAAATTAAATGAAAAAAATGGGTAAGTGATATAACATATATTTGGACAAAAAAAGGACGGATGGTGCTATTTATCAAGTATAATGGATTTGCACAGCAGAAGAATAATATCACATAAGGTTGGAAAAATTTATGGATATAAAATTAGTGATGGACACCTTAAAAAAATGGCGATATATAAAAAGAGGGATACAACTAATCTAATAATACATACAGATAGAGGTAGCCAGTATATGAGTAAAGAATATCGTAAATTTTTGTGCAGAAAAAAAGGCATAAGCATATCTTATAGTAGAAAAAGGGAATCCTTATGATAATGCCTGTATAGAATCATTCCATGCAACATTGAAAAAAGAATATGTACATAATGAAAAATTTGAAAATTTAGAAAGTTTAAGAACTGGAATGTACGAGTATATAGAAATATGGTATAATAATAGCAGAATACACAGTAAAATAGGATTTATAAGTCCAAATGAATACGAAGAAAGCCATAAAGAAAGGAAACAAAAAAATTGCTTAAAAATAGTCTAAATTTTGGGGGATACTCCAATTTATTATCCAAATGGGAAGATAAAGTATTATGCGATAGCCAAAGACAATAATCAGAAAAATCCAACATTTACCCAAAAAGCTATTTCATACTATGATAATGGGCAGGAAAAGGAAAACTGTGATGAAGTTGATAGTGGAATGTGGATATGCAAGAAATATGATAAGAATGGTAAATTTAAGGGGGAAGTGCAGAAAGGTGGGCAGCCGATAGAAACGAGCAATTTTTGGGCTAATTTCTTTATGGGGGTATTGAATATATTATTTCAGTAGGGCTTTTTGGCTCTGCTGATTGTTGAGGTTTTGAGCGAAAGGAGTGGAAAGAAGAATGATATTAGAAAACAAGGCCAAAGACAACCTAGAAAGTCCAAAAGAGTTTGCAGAAAGCGTATTTGGAGTAAGTTTTGGAATCCCAGTAAGATACGTGCGAATCCCCGAAGTAGAAGTAGTAAGCTACAATGAGAAACTAATATTGAGTGAATCATCAGAAGGAGAGTTCGAGCTAGTAGTTAAACAAAGTCCAAATTCAGTAAATAGAGTTGAAGTAGGAGATCCGATATACTTCTTAGGGAAACAGTTTAAGAATGTGCTTTCGGATAGTATTCCAAGTGTTGGAGGTGAGCATGGAAATGAAACAAAAAAAGAATCTAGACTAATAATTTTTCTTTATTTTTAATATATTTATTTTTTTGAATACAATCTATCATAAAATATAACTTAAAAATCTTAAAATAAATTTACTATAAAAAAATTTAAATTAATAGTGAGAATTTGAAATTTTATGAAAAGAAATTTTAAAAAAAGTAACTGAAATTTTACTGGCAACTTACTGACAACTTTTTATCTTTCAAATACACATTTTTAGCTAAATAACTATGCGTGAGCATCATTTAAAACAAAAAAATAAATATAGTATTTATATTAACATAAAGATTTATAAAGTTATTGTGGATGATTTATGTTTTTTATTAAAATTTCAATTTCTTGTTATGATGAAAGCTGGAAATGAATTGGGGAAGACAGGAAGATACAGTTGATAATGCTGGGATAAATGAGAAATGGGAATTTAAAAGCTGCATTTATGGGAACTAAACTCGAAAGATGTGATGTTGACAATAGTATTAGGATTTTAAAAAAATAAAAATTAAATAAAAAAACTGCACTTAAATAAATAAGAAATGCAGTTTTTTTAGTTTATTTTTAAAAAGGAAAAAAAATAACTTTTAATTTTCGTTATTCTTCAATTTCAGCAGATAACCATTTATAACAAAGGGCTGCTAATGCTCCACCAATTAGAGGTGCTACAATAAATACCCAAACTGATGTTAATGCATCTCCACCCATAAATAATGCTGGGCCAAAACTTCTTGCTGGATTTACAGATGTTCCTGTAAAGTGAATTCCAAAAATATGAATTAAAGTTAATGACAAACCGATTACTAATCCTGCAACCGCTCCATTTGAGACTTTTGAAGTGACTCCTAAAATTGCGATTACAAATACAAATGTTAAAATAATTTCAATTAATAATGATTTTCCAATACTTGCATCAAATAATCCGTTTGTACCTAATCCATGTTCTTTTCCAATCAATGACATTAAGATAAATGCTCCAAAGATTCCTCCTAAAAATTGAGCAATAACATATCCAATAAAGTCTTTAATGCTCATTTTTCCTGATAATAAAACTCCAATCGAAACTGCAGGGTTGATATGGCATCCTGATATGTTTCCGATTGAGTAGGCCATTGCTACGATTGATAATCCAAATGCAAAGGCTGTTGCTAAGTAGGCGACATTGACTTCGCTACCTTTTGTACCTAAAACTGCTGCAGTTCCACAACCGAATAGAACTAGGACAGCTGTACCAATAAATTCTGCTACATACTTTTTTTCATTGTACTTTTTCCTTCCTTTTTTTAATTTTTTTGAATTAATTAATATTATACTTTAAAATAATGTGATTTTTTTGTTATTATTCTATTATAATATTCTTGTTTTTTTAGGAATATATTCAAATTCTTTTTGATATTAGTATTTGGTATATTTGATAACTTAAGTTTTTTTACCTGCTTCAGGATATTTGTTTTTACTAAATTTTTAAGTTTACATAGTTATCAAAGGTTTATTGTTCTCAATATTAAATTTCATTAAATTAAAATTATATTTTATTTATTGACAAAAAGTCTTTAATCTTTGTAAGTAAATCTGGTATCAAAGGGAATAATAAAAAAAATACTCCAATTAATTTAAATCAGAGTATTTTTTTATTTAAATATAATATAATTTTTTTATCAATCTTTATTTTTTTATGATTGCCAGAATTTTTCAATTTTTCAAATTTACTGAAAAAAATCTTTTTTTATTTTTGTCTTTAAATGAATGAGCTTTTTTTATAATTTTTTTCTTATTGTCAAGCGAACCGTCAAATTCACGTAAAATTTCCTTTTGCTTGTCAGTAAGATTTGTTGGAGTTTCTACTTTTTATTTCTACAATTTCATCTCCTCTGTTTTTCACTTCGGCTATATTTTATTCCTTCATTTTTCAATCTAAAGATTTTTCCATTTTGAGTTCCTTCTGGAATTACAATTTTTTTCTTGCCATTAAGTGTAGGCACTTCTACTTCGCCACCTAAAATAGCTGTTGTCATTTTTAAAGGAACTTCACAACGAATGTCATATTCACTTATTCTATCAAAAATATCATGTTTTGCAACAGTTATATATACTCTTAAATCTCCAAAGATTCCACCATTTGCTCCTGCATCTCCACATCCTCTTACTATTAATTTTTGTCCAGTTTGAAGACCTGACGGGAATCTTACCTTTTTCGTAAATGTTTCTCTTTCCAAACCTGTTCCATGGCAAGTATGACATTCTTTTTCAGGTATTTTTCCAGTTCCGTGACACTTATCACATTCCTGTATTCCGCTTGCCATTCCAAATAATGTTCTTTGCTGAACTTTTATATGTCCCGAACCATTACATTTATCACATGTTTTTGTACCGTGTCCAGGTTCAGCGCCGCTTCCATGACAAGTGTGACATTGTCCATTTCTTTTATATTTTAATTCTTTTTCTACACCAAAAGCCACTTCTTCAAGAGTTAATACCAAGTTGTATCTTAAATCATCTCCTCTATGCACTTTTGGTCCTTGACTTTGAGCTTGACCTCTTCCACCAAAAAAACTTCCAAAGCTTCCAAAAATATCTCCTAAATCTTCAAAATCAAATCCGCCAGCACTGCCAAAACCTTGTCCACCGAAGCCTTGTCCACCAAAGCCACCTGCTCCAGCTCCTCCATTTTCAAATGCCGCATGTCCATACTGATCATAAGCCGCTCTTTTTTGCGGATCGCTTAATACTTCATTTGCTTCCTGTACTTCCTTAAATTTGGCTTCAGCTTCAGGATTATCCTTATTTCTATCTGGATGATATTTTTTCGCCATACTCCTATACGCTTTTTTTATATCCTGTTCCGAAGCGTTTTTAGGTACGCCAAGCACTTCATAATAATCTTTTTTTGCCATTTTCTATCTTTTTATCCTTTCCGCTTCTGCAAATTTTTATTTTATCTATTTATGTTTTTTTATTTTTTTATAAATTATAATTATTTATTCAAAAAAACTTTAATTTTTATTTTTTTGATACAATAAATTTAAATACTTCCAATTAAACTTATTAATCCAAACAATATTAACATTTCGTTAGTTATATTTTCTACACCTCTAAAAGTACAATATAGAACCTGGATTTTTTTATAAAATACAAATAGTACTGTTAAGGCAATTAATAAATATAAAATCCCTGTAATGGAATACTTTCCTTTTCCAGACTCTCTTATTTTATTAAAAAAATTGAACTAATTGAAATAAATATGGCAACTCCATATAAAAAAATGATTTAAAACTTATATTCAATTGAAATATATGAATTAAAACTAATAAAAAAAGTTTCAACAATCGCATTTTCCAAATCCTATTTTTTTAGTGATTTGCTAACGAAAAAAACAAATTCCTAACATGATTATAAAATATATAATTATATGTAAATTAAAAAAATTAATGTCATAATTATAAAATAATCTTCCAAACGAAAATGCTCCTACAAAAAAATTGAAAACTTTTTTTAAATTATTTTTTTCAGTACATCTAACATTTTCACTTCCTTCTATTATAATTCCCATAAAAAAATATTATCAACTAATGGAACTTATAATTTTTTTAGTCTACATTAAACCTTAAATATCATACTAAAAAAATATAATTATTTAATAATCAGTTTTTAAAAGTTAATTGAATATATTATAACTTAATTTTTCCAATAAATCCAATATAAAATTTAAATTTTTTTGTTTATTTTTTTCCTTCAATAACTAATTTTTGCAAAAAATTCCTCTCCAGCTTCCAATTTCAAAATTCCTGTTTTTTCTTCTAGTTTTCCGCTCGTATTCTCAAAATCAGAAATTCCATACCAAGGCTCTATGCACACAAACGGAGCTTTCGACTTGCTCCAAAATGCGACATAAGGAAAACCTTTATATTTCAACACTCAACTCTTTTTGAATTTTTTTACTGTTTTTTTATCGCAACCTTTTTCTGATTTCAAGCCTTCAAAAAAATTATCGCATCATCATCAAACACTGTTTCAGTAATATGCAATTTATTTTCATTATTCAAGCAGTCCACCTTTTCATCTAAAACAAATCCCTTTTTTTCATTCAATTTATACTTTCTGTGAAGTTTCATTTTTTTCAAATTCCAAATAATAATCACTCAATTTTTATGTCATCATTTACATCAAGTGCAAATGCAGGATGTGTTCCAAGCGAAAAATACATATCAGAATCATTTTTATTCACAACATTGTACTCAATTTCCAAAGTATTTCCAACAATTGTATAAGTTATAAACAATTCAAACTCAAACGGATACTTCTCCAAAGTTTCGTTATTTGAAGAAAACCTAAACTTCAAAGAATTTTCAGTTTTCTCAACCAGTTCAAAATCCTCAGTCCGAGCAAACCCATGCCGTGTAGAAATTTTATATTCTTTTTCGTTGTAACTATAAGCCCCATTTTTTATAGTCCCAACAAACGGAAACAGCACAGGTGAACTAGCAGCCCAAAACTCAGGCTTCCTGTCCCACATAAACTCTTCTCCATCCACTTTATAACTTCGTAATTCCGCTCCTCTATCTGCAACTGCAATTTCAATATTTCCATATTTTAGAATGTTTATTGTATTTTCCATCTTTAACACATCCTTTTTTAAATATTTTTATTTCTACACAACCTCAATTTCAAACCCAATAATTTCAGATACTTTTTTTAGTAAGTCTTTTGGTAATTTTTCTATATATTTGTATCCTCTTTCGTAAATATCCATTGTACGGACATGCTCACAGAGTACTACACCAGTTGTATCTACTCTTTCATCTAATTTTTACATGTAGTGGAAATTCTCTCAACGTGTTAGTTATTGGACAAACAATTGCCATTTTAGTTCGATTGTTATATATGTTGTTACTAATAACTAAATGCTGGTCTATATCCTGCCTGCTCATGTCCTTTATTTGGATTAAAGTTTATTTTTTTATTATATCCCCTTGTTTTTACCATATTTCTTTACCAACCTCATTATCCCAGTCTAGATCTATTTTTTTCATATTCATCTTCATAATTTAAAAAAATAATTTCTCAATATTACTCAATTTTTTTCTTCTACTTTTTTTATTTTTCAAGCAATTTTCACCTTCTTCAATTGAAATACTGTCATTTACTTTTTTAAATCCAATGTTTCTAGCATTTTTTTAGGTATTCTGATACCTTGACTATTTCCCCATTTTTTTGTATTTTTTTGAAACCTCTATCATAATAATCTCTCCTTTTTCAAAAAGTATATCCATAGTATATACTTTTTTTACAAAAAAATCAATTATTTTTTTGCAAAAGAAGGAGAAAAACAATTCCCCTTCTCAATCCTATCTTTCACTTTAAATTTCTATTTCTTAATTAATCAACAACTTCCGCATCTTCCACATCATCAGAACCAGAATTATTGTTATCTCCAGCTGTTTCTCCACCTTGTGCTCCTTGTTGAGCCGCTGCTGCTTCTTGGTACATTCTAGTTGCAAATCCTTGAGATACTTTCGACAATTCTTCGATTCCTTTTCTGATTGCTTCGATATCGTCTCCATCTTTTACTTTCTTCAATTCTTCGATTGCTTTTTCGATGTCTTCTTTTTCAGTTCCTTGCAATTTAGATTCATTTTCTTTTATAGTTTTTTCAGTTGCAATTACTAATTGGTCAGCTTGGTTTCTAGCTTCTACTAATTCTTTAAATTTAGCATCTTCAGCTTCATTTGCTTCAGCATCTTTTTTCATTTTTTCGATGTCTTCTTTAGACAAATTAGATGAACCAGAAATTGTTACTGTGTTTTCTTTTCCTGTTCCTAAATCTTTAGCTGATACATGCACGATACCATTTGCATCAATATCAAATGTTACTTCGATTTGAGGTACTCCTCTTGGTGCAGGTGGGATGTCGTTTAAGTTAAATTCTCCTAATTTATGGTTGTCAGCCGCTCTAGCTCTTTCCCCTTGCAATACAACGATTGATACTGCTGGTTGATTATCTGCTGCTGTTGAGAACACTTGTGATTTTTTAACTGGCACAGTAGTATTTCTATCAATGATCTTAGTAAATACTCCACCCATTGTTTCAATTCCTAATGATAATGGAGTTACATCTAATAACAATACGTCTTTAACGTCTCCCATTAATACTCCACCTTGAATAGCTGCTCCTGCTGCTACAACTTCATCAGGGTTAATTGATTTATTAGGTTCTTTTCCAAAGAATGATTTAACCCATTCTTGAACTGCTGGGATTCTTGTTGATCCACCAACTAATAAGATTTCATCAATTCCACTTGGATCTAAGTTTGCATCTTCTAACGCTTGTTTAACAGGCCCTTTAGTTGCTTCAACCAAGTCTTTTGTCAATTCATCAAATGCTGCTCTAGTTAATTTCTTTTCCAAATGTTTTGGTCCACTTGCATCCATTGTGATAAATGGTAATGAAATTTGTGTTTCTAATGTAGTTGACAATTTTTTCTTAGCATCTTCTGCTGCATCTTTCAATCTTTGAATTGCCATTTTATCATTTCTTAAATCAATTCCAGTTTCTTTTTTAAATTCATCAGCTAACCAGTCGATAATTTTTTGGTCAAAGTTGTCTCCACCTAAGTGGTTGTTTCCTGAAGTTGAAATAACTTCTACTACTCCATCTCCAATTTCCAATACTGATACGTCAAATGTACCTCCACCTAAGTCAAATACTAACACTTTTTCTTCTTTTTTCTTATCTAATCCATAAGATAATGCTGCTGCTGTTGGTTCATTAATAATTCTTTTTACTGTAAGTCCTGCAATTTCTCCTGCATCTTTAGTTGCTTGTCTTTGAGCATCAGTAAAGTAAGCTGGTACAGTGATTACTGCTTCTGTTACAGTTTCTCCTAAATAGCTTTCAGCATCTTTTTTTCAATTTTTTCAAAATCATTGCTGAAATTTCTTGTGGTGTATAATCTTTTCCATGAATATTTACTTTATAGTCTGATCCCATTTGTGTTTTAATTGAAATTACTGTTGAATCAGGATTTGTAATTGCTTGTCTTTTAGCAATTTCCCCAACTATAATTTCTCCATTATCTTTAATATTTACTACTGAAGGTGTAGTTCTTCCTCCATCACTATTTGGTATTATCGCAAAGTTTCCACCTTCCATAACTGCCACGCAGCTGTTTGTTGTCCCTAAATCTATTCCTATTATTTTACTCATATATATCATTCTCCTTAATTTTTCAATTTATTTAATTTTTTTATAAAAGTCTATTTTAAATCCCAACTTTTTTTAAATCCATTTTTTTGAATTTTCAAATTATAACTTTTTACAAAATTACTTTTTATTAACTGTTACCATTGCTGGTCTAATAACTTTTCCTTTCAATTTATATCCTTTTTGGAACACTTTCACAATAACATCATTGTCTAAATCTTTCCACATTTTCAGTCATCATCGCTTGATGTTCATAAGGATTAAACTTCACACCTTCTGCTGCTTCCAATTCTTCAACACCTTCTTCAGTCAAAAGATTTCTCAGATTTCTCAAAAATCATATTAACTCCTTCAACCAATGCATCAAAGTTTTTTTAGTTTCAGCAGAAGCTTGTTCAGCTCTTTCTAAATTATCAATATTATCTAATAATTTTGTAATAATTCCTTCAGAAGCATATTTTCTTTCATTTCAGCAACTTCATTTTCTTTTTCTTTTTGTGAAGTTTTTGAAATTCAGCTAATTTTCTTGTATAAGAACTCTTCCATTCTTCCAAGTCCGCTTTCAAGTTTTTGCGATTACTTCGTCAAGGATTTTTCTTCTTTAACTTCTTTTTCAGAATCATCAACTTTAGCTTCTTTATCTAGCGTTTCTTTTTGATTCATTGTCTTTTAGCTTCTTTTTTTCTAAATCTTTTTTTCAGACATTTAAAAACCCCGCTCTCTTTATTGTTTATTTTTTTGATTTAATAATTGATTTACTTCTTCTGCTACATATTCAACTAATCCAACTGTTTTTGAATATTCCATCCGCTTTGGCCCAATTACACCGATAATTCCTCTCGCATTATTTAACGTATAAACTGAAAACACGAATGAGAAGTCTTCAAGTCCTGCAATTTTCAAATCTTCTCCAAAAATTACATTTACCTCTCCATCCTTAAACTCTTCCATTTGCAAAAAAACTGTGAAAATACATTTCGCAAATCATTTGGGATTATTAAACAGTTTTTACACGATTTATAATGTTCATTACATCGGATGTATTGTTTTCAATAAGATTTGTTCCGCCTTCAAAAAATAACTTTCCTTCATCTGAAATCCCGTTGCCTTGAAAATCGCTTTGTGAAAATAAATTTGTATTTGTGAAAAAATCCTTTAAATCAGATAATGTAAAATACTGACTATTTGCAATTTTTTTCATTTAAAGAAAATTATTTATTTTTCTCAACTTCGCTTTCAGTTACAGGAATTTTCCAAAAAGATATTCAAATTTTTTGTAAGGGATGAATTCATTACAACCACAGCAAGTACAGTCGTGTCATTAATATGCACCAGTTTTACTTTTTTTACACCTTCCTGCGTAAATGCCGGCTCTAAAACGACTCCAGCATATTGACTAATCTTTGACAATAACCTGGATGTTTCTTCAAATATCATATCAATTTGATTCATCCGTTTATTGTACGCCTGCATGACTTTCGCCTTTTCTTCTTGGGAAATATCCCTAATTTTCAAAAGCTCATCGACATACAGCTTATATCCTTCACTTGTCGGAATACGTCCAGAAGATGTATGTGTTTTTGCAATCAGACCCTTATCTTCCAAATCTGCCATTGTATTTCTGATAGTGGCTGAAGACACTCCAATATTATACTTCTTCTCAAGTGTCCGTGATCCCACGCTCTCGCCAAATTCCAGATAATGTTTGATAATAGCCTTTAAAATTAATTGCTCTCTATCATTCATCTCGGCACCTTCCTTATTTTTTGTTAGCACTCTCTAACTTAGGTTGCTAACTACAAATATATAATATTACATTTTTTTCAAATTTGTCAACACTTTTTTTAAAAAAAATTTTTCATTTTTTTAAAAAAATTTAATTAAAATCAAGAAAGCATTATAAATAGGCTATTTCATGATAATTTTAAATAATTTAAATAAATAAACCATTTTCCAATTGATAGATTAAAAATTTCATAAAAAAATTTTTATAATAAATTTACTGAAAAAGTATCAAAATAATGTAATTGACAAAAATGTTTATATTTTTTTGATAAAATTGAAAAAAAGTATTTAAAAAAAGGGGAATTATTATGAAAAAAAGGAAAAAAAGAAATTACCGATTGGATTGTCTGATTTTAAAGAAATTATAGAATACGATTATTATTATTTTTGATAAAACTAAATTTATTGAAAATATTTTTAGAAGATCGTTCAAAAAGTAAAATTATTCACTCGTCCAAGACGATTTGGGAAAAACACTGAATATATCGATGTTGAAAATATTTTTTTGATGTTAAAAAAATAAAGATGAAAATAGAAAAACTTATTTGAAGGACTTAATATTTCTAAAAGTGAGTATTTTTGAGAAGCAAGGAGAGTTTCCCGTAATTTCAATTTCATTTAAAAGATTATAATGAAAAAAATGACTGGGAAAAGCGGATTTTAGAGTCAATAAAGTCGACGATTATCGAGAGTATTTATACAAAAATTTGAAGATTTTAACTGAAAACATTTGAATAAGATGAGATTGAAAAAAATTTGAAGATATCTAGCTAAGAAGAACTAGATGAGGGTGACTGGGAGAAAATTCTTTATTAAATTTGTCAAAATATTTGTATGAAATTATTATGGGGAAAAAAAGTGGTTGTGTTGATTGATGAGTATGATCAACCAATAATAAATTCCTATATAAAATGGTTATTACAACGAAACTATTGATTTTTTTCAAAAAGTTTTTTATGGATCTGTTTTGAAGGATAATGAATATCTTGAAATGAGTATTATGACTGGAATTTCTAAGAGTTGCAAAAGGAAAAATATTTTTTTCAGGGTTGAATAATATAGAAGTTCATACGTATTCTTTGATAGTGACAGTTTACAGAATATTTTTGGGATTTATGGAGAGATGAAGTTGAAGAGGCATTTGATAAAAGATTTTTAACTTTGGAATATGAGTTTGTTAGATGTTCAAAAAAATGGTACAATGGTTATTTGTTGGAGATATAAAAGTGTATAATCCTTGGTCGATAATTAACTTTTTAGATGAAAAAAAGGGACTTGAGACCTTATTGGGTGAATACGAGTGGTAAATGGATTGATTCAGTTATATTTACAGAAAATTGAAGAGATGAAATATTTTGATGAGTTTTTCAAGACTTTGTTAAATAAAGAAAAGTGTTTTGAAAAACGAGTTAATGATAGTATGACTTTTTGGAAAATTTAGAAGCTAATTTTTGAGAAAAAAATATTTGGAACTTTATTTTTTTCATAGTGGGATACTTTAACTCTAGCTGAAAAATACGATGGAAGATAGAAGAAGAAGTTTATTTGAAAAGATTCCAAATGAAGAAATTTTTGAAAGATGTTTTTCTAAAAATGTTTATAGAGGTTTATTTTAAAAGATTCTAATAATTTTTTTCGATATTTGACTATATGCATTAAAAAAAGTGGAGATATTGAAAAAAATTTAAATTTGAACTGAATAAAATTTTATTGGAAAAATACTGGAATTTTTTTGATGTAAATGGAAATTATAAAGAGCAATTTTATCATGGATTGATGTTGGGGTTGATTTTTGAAATTAAGAAATGAATATGAAATTACATCAAATGGCTTTTGCAGGAAAAGGTAGATATGACTTGCTTTTTGAAACCTAAAAAAATATTTTTAGGAGGAAGAGAAGGAATAATTTTTTTGAGTTAAAAAAATTGTGAATTTAGTTGAAAAAAATTAGAAAAAGATAATTTTAAAAAAGAAAACTTGAGAAAGAATGCGAGATTGCATTAAGACAAATTGATGAAAAAATATTCTTCAGTTTTGAGAAACGCTGGGATTGAGAAAGTTTTTGAAAGATTGGGATTGCATTTTTTGGGGAAAAGAATTTGAAGTGAAGTCTGAAATAGATTATTGTTAAATTTTAATACTATTTCCTATTAGAGTAATAGATTTGTTATAAATTCTGTTTAATAAGAGGTTTTAATTCATTACCATAAAAAAATAAATAAAATATAATTTCTATTTTTTTCAAATGGGATTTATTATAAATAGGTTAGATGTTAAGAAAGCAAAAGGCTGTTTTAGGGATTAGCAGCCTTTTTTTATAGTGGAAAAAAAAATTTTTTTGATTTTTAAGAAATATTATTTTTATTTTTTTAAAAAGTTAAATAATGAGATATAATATTAGTGAATTAATCTTTATATAAAAAAAGTCTGCCAATTATGACAGATTTTTTTATTATTCAAATTAAAATAAAATTTTTGTTATTTTTTTCTCTAAAATACTTTTCAATTCCATTTACAATCCCTTTTACCATCACATTTTGAAAGTCAGGAGAAGCCATTTTTCTGTCTTCTTCAGGATTTGTCATGAATCCCATTTCTAGTAATGTGTTTGTAACTGTTGACCAGTTTGTTCCTGTCAGGTCATCTCTGTAGGAAACGCCTCGGCTTTTGAAGCCTGTTGCTTTTGTGTATTCTGACAGGATTGCTTTTGAGAATTTATCGCTTGATTGCTGTACGCTTTTTGTGTACGGATTTTTAGATGATGATGTAAGTACAGTTGCTCCTCTGTTACTGCTTCCTCCTGCATCTGCATGTAATCTTAAATATACATCACAGCCTTCTTTATTTGTCATTAGGGCTCTTTCTTTGTTGCTTATATTTACATCATTTTTTTCTCTTACCATAAATACTGAGTAGCCTTTATCCTTTAAAGCATCTCTTAATTTTAAGCCTACTTCAAGGGCTAACTGATATTCAGGCTTTTTAGTTGCAACACCTCTTGTTCCGTAAGCTACTTTTGGTCTTCTTTTGCTTGAACCAGGCGCTATTTCTTCAGTTTGCATATTTCCTTTTGCTTGGTGTCCTGGATCGATACATACTTTTTTTCAGCTGCATTTGCCAATCCTGAAATGCTGCTAATTAAAATTGCTAATTTTAATAATAATTTCATAGTTGATTCCTTTCTTTTTTTATTTTTTTAAATTTATTTATTTTATTATTTGAGTATAAAAAAATTAGATTTTTTTAGTGTTTATTGTCTGGTAAAAAAATAGAAATTTTCTAAAATTATTAAAAAAAGCATTGAAAAATTTTTTTCACTTAGTTTATTACAAAAACAAATTTAATCGTAGAGATATTCAGCTCCTGTAAAGTATAGATTTCTATATCCATTTCCTTCAAAAGTATACTCTGTAAACACTTCCATATCCAGCTGGTGCGAAAAGGATAGCCGCTGAAAATTAAATCTTTTTTTCCCTGATTTCTAAACTTACGCAAGTATCATCTGATACTACTTTTGCAACGTTCTACGTATCTTGAGAAACCAAGAACGCTAAATAATAAAAAAATATTCCCTAATATTAATTTTTTTCATAATTAATCACTCCTCAACATAATTTTTATGAGGATGTTACAATTAATATATTTAGTAATTTTTAAAATTTGTGATTAATTTTTTTACCAAACAATAAAAAGTATTCCTCAAATTTTAAATATACAAAAAAATTAAGGTGCATTATATTATTATATTATATCCTAATTATATTTGATTACCATTTTAATTTCATTATATAAAAGTTAATGAAAAAAATATAATTATTATTTTATCGAATATCTCATCAAGTATCGTTCAACATTGTCCCCGTATTCGTTATCTAAATTATCTACTATTTCAAATCCCAATTTTTTTCATAAATTCTTTTTGCAGTAAAGTTATCCATATCAACAGTAAGTTCTATTTTTTTTATTCCCATTTCCTTCAAAGTTTCCATTACAAATTGAAGCAGTATTCCTGCATATCCGTTTTTTTGAAATTTTGGGACAGTAGAAACTCCATAAACATAAGCAATTTCCCTGTCAAAACTGCTTAAAACCTCAATAACCGACATTAATTCATCCTTTACTGTCTTTATCATCGCTTAACATTGCAAAAACTTTTCCATATTTGGCAAATGGCTTAATATTCCAGTTCCCAACGGTTGCTTCTCCAAAAACTTTGTTTTTCATGTTCTACAATTTTAAATAACAAATCTGAATCTTTTTTTGCATCCAGAATTTTTTTATTTTATAATTTTTTTCATAAAATCTCTCTCTTTCTTTTTAATAATAACTTTTTTAGTAATTTCACTTTATACAGATATAACCCTTCTGAAGGTGCTAAAAATCTTTTTATTATCAGCATCAGGATTTTTTTAGCCTTTTTTATAATATAATTTTTCTTTTTTTCTTTTTCCAAAATAAACAGCAAGTGCTGAGCCAATCATAATTCTGACCATAGTTTTTTTAAAAATCCATTTCCGCAAATTTCAATATTTACCTGATTTTTTTCCCGAATTTTTTTATCATAATAGCATTTTATAAAAAAATTTCTCTCACAGGATTTCTATAAGCCTTATCCTTTTTCATAAAACTGCTGAAATCATGTTTTTCCGATAAAGGAGTCCATTATTTTCTGAAATTTTTTTCCACCTCCACTTTTTTTCTTTAAGACCAGTTATGTAATTTGACTCAAATGGCGTAATATCCTTCTCTGCTCTCATAATATATAAATAAGCTCGATTTTTTTAGCATCAAAACGTGCATTAAAAATTTTCATTTGCTTCTGTGATATTTAAAAATTTTAACCTCACCTTTTAAAGATTTATTAATTTGCCTTTTTATTGCTTCCAGAGGAATATTGCCGTCAATTAGAAAATTAGAAACTTGTTCCATTGCATGAACTCCCTTTGTCAGTCCTTCCTGAAGAAATCATATTTATATTTTTGGGAAAATGCTTTTTAAAATTACTTTTTCAATTTCTCCTTGAACAGTTTTTTTACGTTATTATCCTTTTTGCCTTTGAAATCCCTAGAAAACTTGCTTCCATCATATTGATAAATGATTTTTTTACATTTCTTTTTTTCATATTTTTTTCCTTTTTTTCTTTTTTCTTTTTCTTTTTTTATATTGTATCGTTAATTTTTGTCTAAAGTAAAGGTAAAAATAAAAAAATTTAGAAAGATTATGAAGAAAATCTATCTTGTAATTTAAAATGAAAAAGGTATATAATAAATTATAAAAAAAGTTTAAGGAGTCAGTTTATGTTGCAAAGTTTTTTTATGGTGTTATTCAAGTGAAAACATTATCAAAATGGACGTTTGCGATTGCAGACGGAAGTGTTGAAAAGATGACGAAGAGCTGAAAAGAAGAATTTTTTTAAATAATATTTCAGTAGAAATAGAAACGGGATAAATTCTGTGGAAGTTAATTCTATTACTGGAAGTATTCTGATTTATTTTTGATGAAAAAGTTATTGAAAAGTTCTTTTTTTGTATTTGGTAGTGTTGAGATTACTTCATTTGGATGAGGAAGCCTTGAAAGAAATAAACCTGGGAGAATAAAAAGAGTTGTTAAAACAGATATTTGAATCAGCAGATATGGCTGTTTATAATAAGAGTAAAGGTTATTTGGATTTGAGGACATTAACTGCAGGTATTTTTTTATTTTTTTATGGAATAAAAAAAATTATGGAAAGTTCCAGGATTACCTAAAGGAGCTACATTGTTATGGTGGGCTTCAAGACTTTTTATCAGACGAGAAAAAGAAAAATAGTAGACAAAAAAATTGAAAGGGAAAAAGATGTTAGAAAAATTTTTTTAGAACAACATATCTGATGTTTAATCAGATAAAGATAGTGCACAGTATTCCTGGAAGACTTAGGCTATTTGTTCCAAATTTATCAAAAGTTCCAGAGGAATTAAAAAAATATGATAATGAAGTAAAAAAACTTATTTTATCAAAAAAAGGGATAAAAAGTGTTGAATACTCGTATATAACGAATAAAATTTTTGCTTTATTATGATCCAAATTTGATTTCAGAAAAGGAAATACTTGAATGGATGAACAAAGTTTGGAAAACGGTTGTCAATCATCCTGAATTGTATGAAAATAAATCCTTTGAAAGGAAATAGAAGATAATCTGGAAAGTTTTTTTATGATTTGATAAAAAGACTTTAAGTTTTGATGGAATAAAAAAAAGAAAGGGAAAATTTTATGGCTGGTAGAAATTATTTGCTGAAATTGTGAAATTTTGCATGAAATTCGTGGAAGAATCAGAATTCGTTCAAGAGCGTTAAAACATCTTGGTGTTCACAAAGAAGAAATAACAAAGCGTTTAATGCGAGTTCATTATAAAAAAAGTGTTGAAATTTCAACTATTACAGGTTCTGTACTTATTTATTTTGATAACTTTTCGCTAACTGGAGAAAATTTTGTATCTTTGCTTCAAAATACATTGAATGGGTATTTGGTGGATATTTACAAAAATGAGAAAAAAAGCAAGCATCGAATAAATATGTGATAGAAAGACGATTACAGGAAGAATCACCAAAAGAGATTATGAAAAATATTGGAGCAGCAGTATTATTGCTTTTGCTTCCAGGTCCAAAAACGAAATTGACTGGAATTAGAAGATTATTTAATTACAAAACTATTTCAACAATTTCTTTGGCATTGCCTGTTTTAAAAAATGGAATTTTATCATTGATTCAGAATAAGCGTCCGAATGCGGATACATTGAGTTCTACGGCGATTGTAAGTAGTATCGCTTTAGGAAGTGAGCGAACAGCTTTGACAATTATGATTTTAGAAAGAATTGCAGAACTTTTGACGGCTTATACTATGAAAAAAACTCGTGGCGTAATTAAAGATATGCTAAGTGTTGGAGAAAACTATGTTTGGAAAGCGTCTGAAGATGAAGACCAAGTGGCGAAAAAAGTTCCAATTGAAGAAATTAAAAAAGGTGATTTGATACTTGTTCAAACTGGAGAAAAAATAAGTGTCGATGGAACAATTGAAAAGGGAAGTGCAGTAATTGACCAATCGGCGATTACTGGAGAATATATGCCTGTTAAAAAGGAAACAGGACAGGAAGTTTTTGCTGGAACACTTTTGAAAAGTGGAAATATTACTGTAAGAGCTGAAAAAGTTGGAGATGACAGAACGGCTTCAAGAATTATAAAATTGGTGGAAGATGCTTCATTTAACAAAGCAGACATTCAATCTTACGCCGATGCATTTTCTGCACAGTTGATTCCGTTAAATTTCCTTCTTGCTGGAATAGTTTACGCTTCAACTAGAAATTTACAAAAGGCATTGAGTATGCTTGTAATTGACTATTCATGCGGAATAAGATTGTCGACAGCGACAGCATTTTCTGCTTCAATTAATACAGCTGCTAAAAACGGAATCTTGATTAAAGGAAGCAATTATTTGGAAGAACTTTCAAAGGCTGATACTGTAATATTTGATAAAACTGGAACAATTACAGAAGGAAAACCTAAAGTTCAAACAGTAAAAACTTTTGCTAAAAATATGAAAGATAATAGAATGATTGCATTAGCTGCGGCTGCTGAAGAAACTTCTACACACCCTTTGGCAAGTGCGATTTTAAACGAAGTAAGAAATAGAGGATTAAAAATACCACGACATAAAGAAGATGTAATTAGAGTGGCAAGAGGAATCGAAACTTATGTAAATAAGGATATTATTCGTGTGGGAAGCAGAAGATACATGGAAGAAAATAATATTTCGGTAGAGATGTCAGTTGACGTGGTAAAAGGAATGCAAAATAATGGAGAAATCGTTATTTATGTGGCTAAAAATGAGAATTTAATCGGTGTAATCGGAGTTTCTGATCCACCAAGGGAAAATATCAAAAAAGCTATGAACCGTTTGAGAAATCAAGGAATAGACGATATTGTGCTACTTACAGGAGACTTTGAGACAACAGGCTGAAACTATTGCAAATAGTATGTCGATGGACAGATACGAATCTGAATTGTTACCAGAAGATAAGGCAAAAGATATCTTGAAATTCCGTTCAATCGGATCAAAAGTTATTATGATTGGAGATGGAATAAACGATGCTCCAGCTCTTTCTTACGCAAATGTAGGAATAGCACTTGGAAGCACTAGAACAGATGTTGCAATGGAAGCTGCCGATGTTACAATAACTTCTGACGATCCGTTGTTAATACCAGCTGTAATCGGTTTAGCTAAAAATACTGTAAAAATTATAAAACAAAATTTTGCAATGGCGATTGGAATAAACAGTTTTGCACTTGTATTAGGTGCGACAGGATTGCTACCAGCAATATATAGTTCAGTTTTACATAATTCAATAACAATTTTAGTAGTTGGAAATTCATTAAGACTTCTAAAAATATGATGTCAATAAATAGAATTTTTTTGTGGCGTATCTGATTTTTGGAGGAAATTATATGAAAAAAATTAATTTTGACGGTATTGCATAAGTTACCGAATCGTGTCAGATTTAAAGTTTCACACGAAATTATTGACACAAAAAAATTTTTTTTGAAACAATAAAAGTTGGAGCAAAAAAAGTACAGCTTTACGATATAATAAAACTATAAATACATTGCTTATAACTTTTTGAGCCAGAGGAAATTACGATTGATGAAGTGATTTATCGAACTGCGACAGCATTATCAGTTGAGCATGGCATGACTTCAGTAAAATTAGTGGAAGATTTTGAAGAAAAATCAATAGATTCGTTGTCTGTATATTCTGGAGCTGCGATACTGCTTTCTTTCTTGTACGGACTTGGAAAAAGTAAAATCGAAAAATTACAATTGGATATAAACAATTTTACAGCAGGACTTACAACAGCGGCAATTATGGAACATGCCTACATGGAAACACAACGAAAAGGTTTCTTTGACATTGAAATTTTACCAGCATTGTATCTTTTAAGATCCTATATGGCGAATAGATCAGTTACAGCAATAGCACTTATGTGGCTTACAACTTTTGGACGACACCTTGTATTAAATAATGTGTCGAATAAAGAAGTGAGAATTTATCGGTTAAAAGCTGAAAATGGGAAATTCCATTATGTTGTGGATGTGAAAAATGATAAAACTATTGAGAATGTAAGTGATTTAATAGATCATATATTCTTTAGCAAGAGATCAGATGAAGATTCGGATGATAAATATATAGCTTTGAAATAAATTGTGATTTAAAGTAAAAGAATTTAACAAAAAGATATCAAGAAATCACCAGATTCTACAAAGTAGGAGTAATTCACATAGTTATAAAAAAATATTAATATATAATTATTTGAAAAAAATATAATAAATAAATTAAAAAAATTTGGAGGTAATAAAATGATAAAATTCGGAAGTATAAAGAAAGAGCATTTAGTGGGAGCGGCAGTTGGAGTGGGAACAGTTGCAGTTGGTTACTATTTATACAAAAAAATCAAAGCAAAGTTGACAGTTTTTTTAAGAAAAACAGGGATAAATATAAAAAAACATCTTCAGAAGCAACTTACGATAACATGAATCTTGAAGAATTGATGACAACAAAAGAACATCTTGAAGATTTAATTGCTGAAAAAGAACTTTCTACAAATACTGCTGTTTCAGAAACAGTTGTGGAAGTTGAAGAAAAAAATAGTTGGTTTTTTTAAGATTAAGCTGATAAAAAAATTAATTAAAAATTAGAGTTTAAATAAATAGACCAGTTGTAATTTTTTTGAGTTCAATTTTAAAAGCAGTTTTTGCTGCAATTAAATATAAAAAAAAGTTTATGAAATAGTGCAAGAACACTCTCAGCTTTTAGTTGTGAGATGAATTGCACGAAAATTTAGTAAGCATATGGAAAAAAATTTTTAGTAGATAAAATGTAGAATATATAATATAATATCTTTGATTGAAGACTGTAATGGAGTATTAAATATTCTAAAGGAAAAGTAAAGTTGTGGACTTAAATGTTGTCCCTATACAATAGGGGTGAGCTGAACACGCCTAAAAGAATAAGGATAGTTGTTGTGCTATCAAACTTCTTAGAAAATTTTTAAATACTTTTAAAGATTTTAAAACCCTGCGACTTTAGTCGTGGAAGGTTCAGGTTTTTAAGCATAAAATGCGTAACATTAATAAAAAAATATTATTTTTAAGGAGGAAACTTATGAAATTAGTATTAATCAGACATGGTGAAAGCCAATGGAATTTGGAAAACAAATTTACTGGTTGGAAAGATGTGGATTTGAGTCCTAAAGGAGTCGAAGAAGCAAAAGCTGGAGGAAAAGCATTAAAGGAAAAAGGCTTAGTTTTTGATGTTGCTTATACTTCTTACTTAAAAAGAGCTATCAAAACTCTAAATTATGTTTTGGAAGAATTGGATGAATTGTATATTCCAGTTTACAAATCTTGGAGACTTAATGAAAGACACTATGGTGCATTACAAGGATTGAATAAAGCAGAAACTGCTAAAAAATATGGAGATGACCAAGTGCTTATCTGGAGAAGAAGTTTTGATGTTGCACCACCTGCAATTGACAAATCAAGTGAATATTATCCAAAATCAGACAGAAGATATGCTGATTTAACTGATGAAGAAGCACCACTTGGAGAAAGTTTGAAAGATACAATCGCAAGAGTGTTACCTTACTGGCATTCAGATATTTCAAAAAGCTTAAAAGAAGGTAAAAATGTTATTGTAGCAGCTCATGGAAACAGTTTGAGAGCATTAATAAAATATTTGTTAAATATTTCAGATGAAGATATCTTGAAATTAAACTTAACAACTGGAAAACCATTAATTTTTTTGAAATAGATGAAAACTTGAACGTTGTTTCATCACCAGATTCTTTTTTTAGTTAAAGCATGATATAATTTTAGCAAGGATGAATTTAAATAATCCTTGCGTTTTTTTGTATTTTTTTAAAAAAATACAAGCTTGAAACTAATGTTGTAGCAGGACTGCTTTTAAAATCGAACTTGAAACAACTGGTCTATTTATTTAAACTCTAATTTTAATTAATTTTTTTATCAGTTTATTAGGCATATTTTTTTATTTAGTAATAGATTTCTGTTGGCTTTTTATTTAGCAGTATTTTTAAAAACTTTTTTTGTTATCAAATAAATAAAAATATTTTTTTATTTTTTTAAATGGATTTTAGAATAAAAAAATAAATTTTTAAAGGAAGGTGAAAAAAATATGACTTTGGAAATAACTACACCTGCAGTTCTTTTTTTCCTACCGTATCTTTACTTTTGCTTGCATACACAAATAGGTTTCTGGCACTTACAGCGATTGTGAGGCAGATGGATTCAAGCGGGGAAGTGGAGCATGAGTTTTATCAAGTTAAAAAAATTTGAGAAAAAAAGGCTAAATTATATAAAAAAATGCAGTATTTTTGGAGTTTCAAGTCTGTTAATGTGTGCCATTTCTATGCTATTTTTTTATTTCTTCAAATGGATTTTTATTGGGAAAAATAAGTTTTTGGAATAAGTCTTGTATCGTTGATAGTTTCACTATTATTTTTCACTTTTTGGAAATTCAAATTTCGCTAGAAGCTTTGAGAATTCATTTGAATCATAATAGTGAGAGTGAGGAGAAAAAAATAAATAAAAATTTTTTTATCATTTGACATAAATTAGAAAAAAATTGATATAATTAGTGTGTAAAGTATAGTTTGAGTAAAAATTAAAGACAAATATTTTTAATTGTTGATTATTAAATTAAGGAGGAAGGATGATTTCGGTAATTTTGGCGGCTGGAAAAGGGACTAGAATGAAGTCTGAGCAGTCTAAGGTTTTGCACAAGGTAAATGGTGTTCCGATGATTAGAAGAGTTGTGACTGTTCTTGAAAATATTGGGAATAAAAAAAATGTTTTTATTTTGGGGCATAAAAAGGAAGATGTGCTGGCTGAAATGGGAGATGTTGATTTTGTTACACAAGAGGAGCAGCTTGGGACAGGACATGCTATTTTGATTGCAAAGGATAAAATTAAGGAATATGGTGAAGATGTGCTTATCACTTGTGGAGATACGCCTCTTTTGAAGGAAGAAACGCTGAAAAAGCTAAAGGATGCTTTTGAGGAAGGAAAAACTTGACTGTATTGTGCTTTCCTGCAAGGTTAAGAATCCGTTTGGATATGGACGGATTGTTAAGGAAAATGGAAAAATTTCAAATATTGTCGAAGAAAAGGAAGCAGATGAAAATGAGAAAAAAATAGATGAAATTAATACAGGAGTCTATATTTTTTAAAAATGAAAGTTTGCTTTTATGCAATTGAAAAAAATTGACAATAACAATTCAAAAAGGTGAATATTACTTGACTGATGCCATAAAAATTTTGACAAGTGAAGGCTACAATGTTGACAGTTTTCAAATTGAAGATGAAGATGAAATTTTAGGAGTAAATTCTAAGGTTCAATTGGCACAGGCAGAGAAAATTTTGAGAAATAGAAAAAATATTGAACTGATGGATAGTGGTGTAATTTTGATTGATCCAGATGCGACTTACATTGAAGATAATGTTCAAATTGGGCAAGATACTGTAATTTATCCAAATGTTACAATTCAAGGAAATACTAAAATTGGAAAAAATTGTGAAATTTTAGGAAATACTAGAATCGAAAACTCTGTAATTGCTGATAATGTTAGAATAGAAGCCTCTGTTGTAGAAAAGTCAACTCTTGAAGAAGGAGTAACTGTAGGGCCGTTTGCACATTTACGTCCAAAGGCATACTTAAAAGAAACTGTGCATGTTGGAAACTTTGTGGAAATAAAAAACTCTACTCTTGAAAAGGGTGTAAAGACAGGGCATTTGACTTATATTGGAGATGCTGAAATTGGGCAAGATACAAATGTTGGCGCAGGAACTATTACTTGCAATTATGACGGGAAGAATAAACATAGGACAAAAATTGGAAAGAATGCATTTATTGGAAGCAATTCAATAATTGTAGCACCTGTGGAAATAGGAAGTGAAGTTTTGACAGCTGCAGGTTCGGTTATAACAGAGGATATTCCTGATGAAGCGCTTGCTTTTGGAAGGGCAAAACAGGTAAATAAGGAGAAAAAAATAAATAATTAGAAATAGGGAAATGTCAGAAAATAAAAAGTTAATAAAAAAATAAAAAAAATATTAATGAGAGAAAGGGAAATAAAATGATAACATTAACCAAAGAAGACAAAGACAAAATTAGAGTATTTGCAGGAACATCAAGTGAAAAATTGGCAGAAAAGATTGTAAAATACTTGGATATGGATTTATCAGCTGCTGAAATTGTAAAATTTGCTGATGGAGAAACTTTTGCAAAGGCGAAGAAAAAGTGTACGTGGCTGTAAAGTATTTATTGTTCAGTCTACTTCAAAACCTGTAAATGAAAGCCTTATGGAACTTTTAGTCTTTATTGATGCAATTAAAAGATCTTCAGCCAAGGAAATTATCGCTGTAATTCCTTATTACGGATATGCAAGACAAGATAGAAAGGCAAGTCCAAGAGAGCCGATTACATCAAAACTTGTTGCAAATTTGCTGACAGTTGCAGGAGCTACAAGAGTAATTACAATGGACTTGCATGCAAGACAAATTCAAGGATTTTTTGACATTCCAGTGGATCACATGGAAGCATTGCCAATTTTGGCAAAACACTTTATAAAATACGGATTTAGCCCAGAAGATACAGTTGTTGTATCGCCTGATGTTGGTGGAGTAAAAAGAGCTAGAGGACTTGCAAACTGGCTGCATACACCGCTTGCAATAATTGATAAAAGACGTGCCAAGGCAAATGTTTCAGAAGTTATGAATATTATTGGTGATGTAAAAGGTAAAAAGGCTATTTTGATTGACGATATGATTGATACAGCCGGAACAATTTGCAATGCTGCTCAAGCTTTAATTGACAAAGGTGCTTTGGAAGTTTACGGATGTGCAACACATGCTGTTTTCTCTGATCCTGCAGTTGAAAGATTAAAAAAATCAGCATTTACTGAAATTGTAGTAACAGATACTATTCAATTGCCTGAAGATAAAAAATTCGATAAATTAAAAATATTGACAACAAGTAAAAATGTTTGCAGAAATAATAACTAGAATAGCTACAAATAATCCAATAAGCGGTTTATTTGAAATGCCAGTTGATGATGGAAATGATGACTAAGATTGATAAAGATAAAAAAAGTAAAATTGAAAAAAAGCTATAAAAAAATTTTTAAAAAAATGGAGGAGTTGCTGTATTCCCTACAGATACTGTCTATGGAATTGGCTCTCTTCCTGAAAAAGAAAGCTGTTGAAAAAAATTTATAAAATAAAAAAACGTGATTTTTTTCTAAAAAAAATAATCGCATTAATTAGTAATAAGGAAATTTTTGAAGGATCTGGTAAATGAAACTGAAGAAAAATATGGAAAAAAATTTCTAAAATTCTCAATGAATACTGACCAGGAGAACTGACGGTCATTTTTTTCGTGCAAATTGTAATTTTACAAGGAAATTTGATGAAAATATGGAAACTGTTGGGATTCGGATTCCAAAAAAATAAAATTGCTTTTGGAAATAATAAAAAGAATCTGGAGGAATATTATTGACTTCAAGCGCTAATATTTCAGGTGAAAGTTCGGTTAAAAAAATTGAGGATTTAAGTGAAGAATTGCTAAAAAAATGTGGATATTGTTATTCCAAATGAAGAATCAGAAATTGACAGGGAAGCCGTCTACAATTGTAAAATTTGAAAATGGAGAGATTACGTTATTACGAGAAGGTAATATTTTTATTTGAGGAAATAGTAAAAAAATTAAAATGATAAAAAAAGAAAGGAGAATTTATGGCAAAAAAATGGTAAATCCAAATACTGTTAGCAATATGGATTTAATAAATGCAAAATCACAGGCTAAAAATGCAGCAGCTTGTGCAAAAAAATTGGAAAAAGGGAAAAAGAAAAAGTCAATGTTACATTTTTCAAAAAAATGTCAAGAAGTTATTTGGTAAAAACTGATTGAGGAAATGAGAAAAAAATGATGAGCCAATATGAAAAAAACAGTCGCCAAAATGTATTTAACTTCTTTAAATATTTGGAAAAATGAAGTTAAAATTACAAAGGCAAATAAAAAAAGGAAAAAAACTAAAAATGTAAAATTGTCTTACGAAGAAGTTGACTTTTTTAAACTGCAGCTAAAGGAAACATTAAAGGGGATTGATGCTCAACGTGCGACTTTGAAGTGGTACAATCTGATTAAAAAAAGGGATTGTTTAAAACATTGAAAAAAACAGACAGAATTGGTGCTGGAGGAATTTAGCAGCGGAACTGTGAAAAAGAAATAATTGAAAATATAAAAGCGGGAAGGGAAAATTGAGGACAATGAATGAAAAAATAATTGAAAAGGCAAAACTAAAGGATGTTGTCGATAATAAAAAAAATAGTTTTTTATCAAAAGATACTGTTTCTTATTTAAATGAAATTGTAAAGACTGGATTTAAGGAGCGGGCTAGTGATATTCACGTGAAATTTGACCTGCTGGAAGGAATGGAAATAAAATACCGGGTTGACGGCTATCTGAAAGAAAGCCAGAAATTGTATGAAGCAGTGAATAGAAAAGTTCTTGAAAAAAATATTACAGAAATTATTGCCAGAATGAAAATTTTTGGCTGGAATGAACGTTGCAGAGAAAAGAAAGCCACAAGATGGCAGCTTTTTCTTTTTTTATTAAATGCAAAAAAATACAAATAAACGTTATGATATAAGGGCTGCCTATATGCCGACAGCTGGCGGGGAGACTATGGTTTTACGTATTTTGGAAAATTATTTAAAGGATATAAAACTTGAAACATTGGGATTTTCAAGTCAAAGCATTAAAATGTTAAATGAAACTTTAGATAGAAAATATGGAATGATTCTCGTAAGCGGGCCTACAGGTTCTGGGAAATCTACAACATTAAAATCCCTAATAAATATGCTAAATAATGGAAGAAAAAAAATCATAACCGTAGAAGATCCAGTTGAAAGCAAAATTAATGGGACTGTTCAAATACAGATAAATCAAGAAATTGGAGTAACATTTTCTGAAGTTTTGAAAGCCACATTGAGAAATGATCCTGATATTATCGTAATTTCTGAAATTAGAGATGAAATTACTGCAGAAATAGCTGTAAGAGCTGCATTGACAGGACATCTTGTAATTTCCACAATTCACACAAATGATGCTGTTTCTACGTTAATTAGGCTAGTGGATATGGGAATTCCGAAATATTTGATACTAGATTCATTAATTGGAGTTATTGGACAGAGGCTAGTTGGAAAAAGATGTCAGAAGTGCATGGGAGAAGGCTGTGATGAATGTTCTAGCGGATATAGCGGAAGAATTTCAATAAATGAAATACTCGTGTTAAATCAAGATGTACGGAATATTTTGAAGGAGGACAATCACCTTGGATCTGAAACTAAAAAAATAAATTGAAGACTCTAAACCAAAAAAATATGAAAATCAGAAGTGTTTTTATTGATTTTATGGAAGATGCTAATGAAAAAAATTGAAAAAGAAATTGATTTTTTTGAAAGAGAAAAGGAACTATTATTTTTTTAAAAAAATTATTAATCAGTATTATAAAAATTTTTTTGAAATTATATTTGTTTTGCTCAAACTCCAGATTGATTATATTTTTAAAGGGGTTTGAGCATATTTTTATAAAACTGGATTTTTAGTTAAATTTAGAAATATGTAAAAAAATTCAAAAAAAGTGTTGACATTAATTTGAAATTATGATATTATATTCCTTGTCCGAGAGTGATTGATGAAAATGAAAAAATCACTTGTTGAAGGGACGGTGTATAGCGCAGTTCGGTAGCGCACCTGCCTTGGGAGCAGGGGGTCGCAGGTTCAAATCCTGCTACACCGACCATTTTAGAAGTTTTGCGGGAGTAGCTCAGTTGGTAGAGCGTCAGCCTTCCAAGCTGAATGTCGCGAGTTCGACCCTCGTCTCCCGCTCCATTTTATTTAAAAAGAAAAATTCATATATATGGTGATCGTAGTTCAGTTGGTAGAGCGCCAGTTTGTGGCACTGGTTGTCGCGGGTTCAAGTCCCGTCGATCACCCCATAATATGAGCCATTAGCTCAGTCGGTAGAGCACTTGACTTTTAATCAAGGTGTCACTGGTTCGATCCCAGTATGGCTCACCATTTGTTAAAATAAAATTTTTTTTGCGAGAGTGGCGAAATTGGTATACGCACTAGACTTAGGATCTAGCGTCTTCGACATGTGGGTTCGAGTCCCACCTTTCGCACCATTTAAATAAATTAGTTTATTAATATCAGCACTTTAAAAAGGTTGGTATTTTTACAAATATTTTTCCTTTAAAAATTTTTCAATTCATCTATAAAAATTATTCAACTGGTTATTTTTTTACAAATTATGTTAAAATAGTTTTTGATAAATTTAAAATAAAAAAAATTAAACTGTAAATGGAGGAAAGTAATTGGATATTTTTAAAAAAATGTAGCAGATGAACTGAATTTTAACGAGTCACAAGTGGAAAAATACTGTGAAACTTTTTTTGATGAAGGCGCAACAGTACCATTTATTGCACGTTATAGAAAAAGAAGTTACAGGTAATTTGGATGAAGAACAGATTAGAGATGTAATAGAAAAAGTAACTTATTACAGAAATTTGGAAAAGAGAAAAGAAGAAGTTTTGAGGTTGATTGAAGAACAAGGAAAATTGACTGATGAGCTGAAAAAAAAAGTATCGAAAGTGCAACAGAAATTACAGGAAGTAGAAGATTTGTACCTTCCATATAAGAAAAAGAAGAAGACGAAAGCGGATGTGGCGAAGGAACAAGGATTGGAGCCTTTATCGACATTTGCGTTATTGCCAAAAACGACATTGGAAGCACTTCAGGAAGAGGCTAAAAAGTATTTGAATGAAGAAGTTAACACGGTTGAAAAGGCAATTGAAGGTGTGCATTTAATAATTGCACAGGACATTTCAGAAAATGTGAAAAATTAGAGAATTTTTGAGAGAAAAGATTTCAAAATTTGGAATTTTTGACTTCAAAAGTTGTTGAGAAAAACAAAGAAAATGATGAAAATGGAGTTTATCAAGACTATTACGAATATTCAGAACCTATTTCAAAATCAGCATCGAACAGGATTTTAGCTATTAACAGAGGAGAAAAAGAGAAAATCTTGAAAAGTGGATATTGAAATTGATGATAAAAACTGAGAAAATTTTTGTAGTTGATTTCATTTTGAAAACTTTGTTTGAGAACAAAAAAATTTAGTGGAATTTCTATAAAGAGATTATTAAAAGATTCGCTAGATAGATTGGCTTATCCATCGATTAAAGAAATGAAGTGAGAAACATATACACGGAAAAAGCAGAAGAAGAAGCAATTAATATTTTTTCTGAAAATCTTGAAAAATTGTTATTACAGCCGCCATTAAGTAAAAAAACTTTGATGGGATTAGATCCAGGGTATAGAACAGGTTGTAAAATGGTTGTTATCAATAAAGATGGATTTTATGAAGTGAATGATGTACTTTTCTTGGTTGAAGAAATGCATAATCCAAAACAGCTTGAAATGGCAAAGAAAAAAATATTGGATTACATAAAAAAATACGATGTTGATATTATTGCGATTGGAAATGGGACAGCTTCTCGTGAAACTGAAAGTTTTGTGGCAAATGTTATAAAAGAGGCGTCAAAACCTGTATCATACTTGATTGTAAGTGAAGCAGGAGCTTCAGTTTATTCAGCTTCAAAAATTGCAATTGAGGAGTTTCCTGATTTGGATGTAACGGCGAGAGGAGCGATTTCGATTGCTAGAAGAATTCAAGATCCGATGGCTGAGCTTGTAAAAATTGATCCAAAATCAATTGGAGTTGGAATGTATCAGCACGATGTAAATCAAAAAAAATTGAATGAAACATTGGAACAAACGATTGAGCATGTTGTAAATAATGTTGGAGTCAATATTAATACAGCTTCTTGGGCATTACTTAGCTTTGTGTCTGGGATTAAGAAAAATGTAGCAAAAAATCTTGTAGATTACAGACATGAAAATGGAGATTTTAAGGATAGAAAAGAATTGAAAAAGGTAAAAGGGCTTGGAACGAAGGCGTTTGAACAAATGGCAGGATTCGTTGTGGTGCCTAATAGTAAAAATCCTTTGGATAATACGATAATCCATCCAGAATCGTATCATATCGCTGAAACTATTTTGAAGGAAGCAAATTGTAAGGTTGACGATTTAAAATCTGATTTGGATGAAGTTAGACAAAAATTGAAAACGGTGAATTTGGACAAAATTATAAAAGAAAATGATTTTGGACCACAAACTGCAAAAGATGTTTACGAAGCGTTGCTAAAAGATAGAAGAGACCCAAGAGATGAGTTTGAAAAACCATTATTGAGATCGGATATTTTAAATATGGATGATTTACAAGAAGGAATGGTTTTGGAAGGAACTGTGAGAAATGTCGCTAAATTTGGGGCTTTTGTGGATATAGGGCTAAAAGGGGATGCACTGCTTCATATTTCTGAAATTTCTGATAAATTTGTTAAAGATGCAACAAAAGAGTTATCTGTGGGGCAAATTATTAAAGTTAAAATATTGTCGCTGGATAAAGAGCGTGGAAGAGTGGGACTTACGAGAAAAGGATTATAAAAAAATTTAAAAAAAATATTAAAAAAATGCAGATATTATAAAAAAATAAAAAAATTTTTTTAAAAAAAATATTTGTACTTTTTTTGAAAAAAATTTGATAATATATAAGTGAGAAATTTGGGTTATTAAAAAAAGTTATAAATATTATTTTTAAATTATAAACTTCTAATTTCTTTGCAATAGAAATGTTTAGAAACTTATGATTTTATTTATATCAAGTAGACAAGTCTCTTTGTCAAATGATCATAGTAAAATAGTTTATGTAGTTGTCAAGCAAGTCTAAAAAAATATAACCTAAAAAAATTTAAAGAATTTTTTTAAAAACCAAATTAATTTTAAAAAAAGTAAAATATTTTTATGTATTTTTAAATTTTTAAAAAGAAATTTTTTTCTTTTTAAAACTTTTTTAAAAAAAAATATAAAGAGAAGGAAGGTTCGGAAATGGGATTATTTTTTTAATCGGATTAGTGCCAATAGTTGTATTTTTGATACTATTAACTTTTTTGAAAAAATCAGCTATGTTTAGTGCGTATGCCAGTTTAATAGTGGCAATTATTTTAAACTTTATTGTTCCTGGATGGCAAATGCCAGTTCAAGGGGTTATCGCTTCAATTATTGAAGGATTTGCAACAGCGTGGATGCCTATCGGTTTTGTAGTATTTGCTGCATTGTTTGCTTATGATTTATCAGTAAAAACTGGTAAAATTGAAACAATCAAATCAATGTTAGGAAGCATTTCAACAGATAAAAGAGCTCAAGCATTGATATTAGCTTGGGGATTTGGTGGATTTATAGAAGGTATTGCAGGATATGGAACAGCAGTTGCGATTCCAGCAGCAATCATGGTTTCATTAGGATTCACTCCACTAAGTGCAGCTTTAATTTGTCTTATTGCAAACTCAACACCAACAGCGTTTGGAACAGTTGGACTACCAGTTACAACAATGATTTCAAACTTTAAATTAAATGCTGGGGAAACAGCATTTTATACATCATTATTATTATTAGTATTAACATGTATTATACCATTCATATTAGTAATAATGGCTAATAAAGAAATTGATGGTGGAAAAAACGCAGCATTTGGAAGAGGAATTTTACCAGTAGTTATTGCTTCAATCATCGGTTACTTAACACAACCATTTATTGCAAAAGCAATGGGTGCAGAATTACCAACAATTTTATCAAGTTTATTTGCAATGATCTTAATGATAGTTGCTACTAAAATCTTTATTAAAGAAGATGAAAGTGCAAAATCTAATAAAGGTCAAGCTATTACCGGAAAAGATGCATTTATGGCTTGGATTCCATATATTTTGATGATAATCTTGATTATTGGAACAAGTCCAGTTGTAGAAGCAGTTCATAAAGCGTTAGAACCAACAACTACACATTTCAATTTTGCTTTGGGACATGAAGCTACATGGTTTAAGGATAAAGGAGATCCAAGTGTAATATTCAAATGGATTTTAGCACCAGCTGCACCATTATTTGTTGCAACTGTTATAGCAGGATTCATTCAAGGTGTAAAACCAAAAGTTATGGCTGAAACATTAAAAGAAACAATTTTAAGTAAATTACCTTCAGTTGTGGTAATTATGGGAATTGTGGCATTGTCAGTAGTAATGAAACATAGTGGAATGATTGAAAGTATAGCAAAAGGATTTGCTGCAACAGGTAAATTCTTCCCAGTAATTTCGCCGTTCCTAGGAACTATCGGTACATTTGTAACAGGAAGTGACTTGGCATCTAACTTGTTATTCGGTGGAGTTCAAGTAAATATAGCAGGATCAAACGAAGCATTGAAAGCATTGTATATTGCCGCTGGTACAGGTGGAGCAACAGGAGGAAAAATGATTTCTCCGCAAAATATTGCAATTGCCGCTTCAACAGTTGGATTAATGGGTAAAGAAGGAGATATGCTTAAATTCACTGTTAAATATTCAATAGCTTATGCAGCTATTTTAGGTATTTTAACATTTGTTGGAGCAGGAATGCTTCATTAAAAAAAGCTTTAAAAACTAAAAATTATGAAGTTTTTTTAAAAAAATAAATGCAATAAATAGTTAATAAAAAAAGGAGAATACTGAAGTTATGAAAAATTTTTAGTATCTCCTTATTTATTTAGAAAAATTAAATTTTGCTGCCAAATAAAATATTATTTTTATTTTTTTAAGCAGGATTTAGTGAGAGTTATTTAAAAATGTATAAAATTGTGATATAATAAAAAGACATAAAAAAACAGTAAAAAAATAATTTTAAATAAAAAGTAGGAGGAAGTAATGTCAGAAAACAACAATCCAGAAAAAAAGTGGATTATGCAAAAAAACGCTTAATTTGCCAAAGACAAGTTTTTAAAATGAAAGCTAATTTGGCACAAAAAGAACCTTTGACATTAAGGGACTGGAAAAAAGCTGAAATTTATGAAAAATCATTGAAAGAAGGAGCACCATTTTTTGTGCTTCACGATGGACCGCCTTATGCGAATGGAGATATTCACATTGGACATGCGTTAAATAAAATATTGAAGGATATTATCTTAAAATATAAGAGATTAAGAGGTTATAATGCACCGTATATTCCAGGATGGGATACTCACGGACTTCCTATTGAGTGGAAGATAATGGAAGAACTTGGGGAAAAAGCAAAAAATATGACTCCGCTGCAAATTAGACAAGAATGTAAAAAATATGCATTAAAATGGGTGGAAAAACAAAAAGAAGGATTTAAAAGACTTGGAATTTTAGGAAACTGGGATAATCCTTATATCACTTTAAGACCTGAATATGAAGCAGAACAATTAAAAGTATTTAAAGAAATTTATGAAAATGGATATATTTATAAAGGGCTAAAACCAGTATACTGGTCGCCAACTACTGAAACTGCACTTGCAGAAGCAGAAATTGAGTATAAAGATGTAACTTCTCATTCAATTTATGTAAAATTTGAAGGGGAAAAAGATTTGACTGATAAATTAGGTGTGGATGAAGCAAGTATTTTAATTTGGACAACAACACCTTGGACATTGCCAGCAAACTTGGGAGTATTCTTACATCCTGAATTTGATTACGGATTGTATAAAACTGAAAAAGGTAATCTTGTAGTTGCAAAAGACTTGGCTGAAGATGTATTTAAAACATTGGACTTGTCGTATGAATTATTAAAAGAATTTAAAGGGACAGAATTGGAATACACTCATTATCAACATCCGTTCTTAGATAGAAAAGGATTAGTAATGAATGCTGATTATGTAACAATAGATGCAGGTACGGGAGCAGTTCATACAGCACCTGGACATGGGGCAGATGACTATAATTATTCATTGAAATATAATATTGGAATTTTGTCGCCAGTAGATGATAGAGGGCATATGACTAAAGAAGCTGGAAAATATGAAGGAATGTTCTATGCAAAAGCAAGTAAAGCGATTGTTGAAGACTTGACTGAAAGCGGACATATGTTGTACCACACAACTTTCGTTCACTCGTATCCACATGATTGGAGAAGTAAAAAACCAGTTATTTTCAGAGCGACTGAACAATGGTTTATTAGCATTGATGAAAGCGATATTAGGGAAAACGCATTAAAGGCATTGGAAAATGTTGAATTTGTGCCATCTTGGGGTAAAAATAGAATTGGTTCAATGTTAGAAACTCGTCCTGACTGGACTATTTCAAGACAAAGAGTCTGGGGAGTGCCAATACCATTATTTTACAATAGAGCAACTGATGAAGTTATTTATGAGCCAGAAATTATGGATAGAATAATTGAATTGGTTAAAAAAGAAGGAACTGATATTTGGTGGAAATATGAAGCCAAAGAAATTATTGGGGATGAACTTTTAGAAAAAAATATAATTTAAAAAGATGTGGATATTAGAAAAGAAAGAAGTATAATGGATGTCTGGTTTGATTCTGGAGTTTCGCATAGAAGTGTGCTAGTGCCAAGAAACTTGCCAAGACCAGCAGATTTATATCTTGAAGGAAGTGACCAGCACAGAGGTTGGTTCCAATCTTCACTATTGACATCAATTGCAAGTACAAAAGATGCACCTTACAAGAGAATATTAACTCACGGATTTACAATGGATGGACAAGGTAGAAAAATGTCTAAATCACTTGGAAACACAATACTTCCAAAAGATATTACAGAAAAATACGGAGCAGATATTTTAAGACTTTGGGTATCTTCAGTAGATTACAGAGAAGATGTGAGAATTTCTGAAAACATTTTACAGCAAATGTCAGATGCATACAGAAGAATTAGAAATACAGCAAGATTCTTGATGGGTAACTTTAAATAACTTTGACTATGCAAATGATAAAGTTGACTATAAAGATATGTTTGAAATTGACAAATGGGCAATGCACAAACTGGAAGAATTAAAAGAAAAAACAACTGAATATTATGATAAATACGAATTTTACAGTTTGTTCCAAGAAATTACATATTTCTGCTCAATGGAAATGTCTTCATTCTATCTTGACATCGTAAAAGACAGACTTTACTGTGAAGGTACAACTTCAATCGAAAGAAGAAGTGCTCAAACTGTGCTGACAGAAGTTCTAAAAGTGTTAGTAAGAATTATTTCGCCAGTATTGTCGTTTACTGCTGATGAAATTTGGGAAAGAATTCCAGAAGCATTAAAAGAAGAAGAAAGTGTGCATTTATCAAAATGGATTGAAGCAAATCCTGAATACTTAAATGAAGAGTTGGCTAAAAAATGGGATAAAATCGCTCGTTTAAGAAGAGAAGTAAATAAAAAACTGGAAGCAGAAAGACAGACTGGATTAATAGGGTCACTCTCTTGATGCGAGAGTTCTTTTAAACATTGCCAATGCTGAATATTCATTTATAAAAGATTATACAGAAAATGAAGTTTCTGATTTATTTATCGTATCTCAAGTTAAATTTGTAAATGATAATTTAGCAGAAAGTGAAATCGAAGGAATAAGTATAAGTGTGGAAAAAGCGTCTGGAGAAAAAAATGCGAAAGATGCTGGAAGTATGATGAAGAAGTTGGGCACGATCACAATCATTCAGATGTTTGTCCGAGATGTGCAAGCGTTCTGGAAAAAAAATGTAACATAAAATTTATTTTTGTAAAATTGAACTAAATATATCTAAATAAATAACTTATTTAGTTCGATTTTTTTACAAATATGTGTCAATAAAAAAATGTGAGGAGAAAAAGAATGCCTTATATAATTATTATTTTGGTTTTAGCTGCATTAGATCAGATTACAAAGCAGCTGATGTTCAATGTATCAGGTGGAGTGCAAGGTTTTTCTATACCAATAATAGATAAATTCTTTCACTTGACTTATGTTGAAAATCACGGTGGAGTTTTTGGACTTTTACAGGGTAAAATTAACCTTTTTACGATAGCAAGTACGGTTCTGATTATATATGTAATCGCTATGGAATACAAGAATTTTAAAAATTATAGCAAATGGACTAAAATAGGAGTGGCAGTAATTGCTGCTGGAGCTTTGGGGAATATGATTGATAGAATTTTTCGGGGATATGTAATTGATATGATTGATTTTCGGGGAATTTGGGTTTTTGTATTCAATGTGGCGGATATGTATGTTCATATTGGGATTTATATTATTGTTATTGATTATTTAGTAAGAAAAATATAAAATGAAAAAGAGGTAAATAGCGTGATTTTTGTCGCTGTTTATGGATTTTTTTCTTGCTTTTTTTCTTGTAGTGTTAATACTTACTGTATTTTTTTGACTATTATTTATTTTTTTCTAAGAATAATGTGTTAGTTGAACTAATTATTTGTGGATTTTTATTAATTTTTTTACTATTAATTTTTTTCTATATCTGGTTTCCAATTAAAGAAAATACAGAATTGAAAAATAGGAAGTTATTTACTTACAGCTGATTATAATGCGACTGTTCCTGAAGTAAGTTTTTTTCTTTTAGGAAATAAAGGATATTTTAAAAAAATTAAATAAAAATAAAAAGATAACTGGGTCGGTTATATTTATGATTTTGATGAAGCTGTATTAGAAAATTTAAGAGCTAAAGAGGAATTAGTTTCTTTATTAGAAGAAAAAAAGAAGTTGAAAAAGAATAAAATTGAATATAATAAAAAAATTCTGGTTATTTTATAATAAATTCACAAAAATCAGCTGTTTCATTTGACAGAAGAACAGGCAAAAAGAAAAAAACTGAAAGTAAAAAAATCTTAATTTGAAAAAAATCCAGAAAAAAAATTATAAGAAAAATATGGAGAAAAAAAGAAAAAAATCAACATTTTTATAAAATAATTGATGATTATTTTATACCATTTTCAGATAATGGAATTGGTATAATAGGTTATGAAGTAATCAAATACTTCGCTATTTTTAATATTAATTTTAAGAATAATATATTTAAGAAAACTTTTAAAAAAAGAAATCAAGAGAAAGGATAGAGATAAATGACTTTTCAGGAAATTATATTAACTCTTCAAAAATTTTGGGGAGAAAAAGGTTGTGTAATTGGGAATCCTTATGATGTGGAAACTGGAGCGGGGACTTTTAACCCTGATACGTTTTTGATGTCATTAGGACCAGAACCTTGGAATATTGCGTATGTTGAGCCATCGAGAAGACCAAAAGATGGAAGATATGGAGAAAATCCAAATAGAGTTTATCAACATCACCAATTTCAAGTAATAATGAAACCATCGCCAGAAAATATACAAGAATTATATTTAGAAAGTTTGGTTGCACTAGGAATTGATCCGAAAGAGCATGATATAAGATTTGTAGAGGATAACTGGGAAAGTCCTACATTAGGAGCTTGGGGACTTGGATGGGAAGTATGGTTAGACGGAATGGAAGTAACTCAATTTACTTATTTCCAACAAGTTGGAGGATTAGAAGTTGAAATTGTTCCATCAGAATTAACTTATGGACTTGAAAGAATCGCACTTTATTTACAAAATAAAGATGATGTAAAAGATTTAGAGTGGACAAAAGGTGTAAAATACGGAGAAAGAAGATTTCAGTTTGAGTATGAATTGTCAAAATACAGCTTTGAAGTAGCAGACGTTCCAATGCACTTCCAGCTTTTTGATATGTACGAAAAGGAATCTAAAAATTGTTTAAACAACGATTTAGTATTCCCGGCTTATGAATATGTTCTAAAATGCTCACATACATTCAATAACCTTGATGCAAGGGGGGCAATTAGTACAACAGAAAGAATGTCTTATATTTTAAGAATTAGAGATTTGGCCAAGGGATGTGCAGAAAAATTTGTAGAAGCTAGGGAAAGATTGGGATTCCCATTGCTGAATAAAAATAAATAGACATAAAAGAGGGGGATTCTTCTTTTGAAAGGAGGGCTGTTGAATGAAATTGTCGATAAGAAATGTTGGGAAACTGAAGGAAGCTGATGTTGAGATAAACGGGATAACTGTTATTGCGGGAGAGAATAATACAGGAAAAAGTACAGTTAGTAAAGCTTTGTTTAGTTTGTTTAATGGTTTTTTTATAATTTTGATAATAAAATGTTGGAACTTAAATCTGGAGATATAAGAAATATTTTTTTGAGATTTATAAAAAAAACTGAATAGAGAAAATTCAAATATATTAATTGATATACCTGATAAAAATAGTAAAAGATACAAGTTACAAATTTGATCGAAAATAAGTTAATTAAATTAATTCAAAGAAAATAGAAAATTTTATTTCTATAGAATATTTAGGAGAAGTTTCAGAAAAAAATATTTGATATTTTTAAATATAAAAAGATGAAGAATATTTAGAAAATACAATATCTTATATTTTTAAATAATGAATTTGATAATCAAATCAATACTATTTGGAGTGATGATTTGGGTGAAATTGCTTTTAAAAAAATAAAAAGAAAAACGAATTAAAATTAAAAAAATAAAAAAATAATAAAGTTATTAAAATAGAAAAATAAAAATAAATTTACGTTCTGAAGTTATTTATATCGATGATCCATTTGTAATTGATAATTTAAATGAATATAAATGGCATGATATAAATTATTTAGAGAACCATAAAGAAAGTTTAGAAACTAAATTAATTAGAGAAAAATGAAAAAAACTTTTTCAGAGAAAAATCATTGCAAAAAAATAATTTACAACAAATAACTGAAAAAAACTAAAAAGAAGTTATTAATGGAAAAAAATAAAAATTTAATCAAGGAAAAATGGATTTATGAACTTGAAAAATAACAAAGAATTAAATTTAAAAAAATTTGTCAGCTGGATTAAAAAGTTTTGCGATTTTAAAAAGATTGATTGAAAATGGAAATTTAGAAGAAAAAAAGGTATAGTAATTCTTGATGAACCTGAAATACATCTTTCATCCTGAATGGCAAATAAAATTTGCAGAATTAATTGTATTATTGCAGAAAAGAGTTTAAAATGCACATTTTACTAACAACACACAGTCCTTATTTTTCTTAAGGCTGTTCAAGTTTACTCAAAAAAAGTATAAAATATCAAATAAATGTAAATATTATATGAGTAAATTGATGGAGAACAAGCAATTTTTAGTTGACAAGACTAACAAAAACAGATGATTTATTTTATAAGTTAGCTATTTCTTTTGAAAATTTGATGAATGAGGAAGAATTGTATGAAGATTAGTGATTTGAGAATAGAATGTAAGTCAACTTTGAAAAAAACTTCAAAAGGATGATAGCAATAATTATATGACAAATTCTGATTTGCAAGTAATTGATTTTGATTGTTTAAAAGATAAATATACAGGGAAGATAGAGTTTAAGGGAGTAGGTATTAAATCAAATGATGCTTTGTTTATTCAAGATGAAAATTATGTCTTTATTGAATTTAAAAATGGAGAAATGAAAAATATCAAAGAATTTGAACTTCATAAAAAGATATATGACAGTGTGCTTATATTTTTGTGATATTTTTGATAAAACATTGAAAGATACTAGAAAAGAATTGGATTATATTTTTAGTTGCTAATTTTTTTCAAAATTCTGAAAAGAAATGATAAAAAAAATTGTTAGATAACTTGTTAAAGACTGTAAAAAAATTGAGGAAAGGTTGAGAGCTGGGTTAAGAAATTTTAAAAGGTTACTGCTTCAAAAAAATGTACACACTTACTCAAAAAGAGGAATTTGAGGAAAAAAATTTGTAAGAAAATATGAGAAATAAATAAAAAATGAAAAAAGATGAACAGAGTACCGAAAGGAGTGAAAAAATTGAATTTTCTTTTTGAAATAGGATTGGAAGAATTGCCTGCACAATATGTGGATAAGGCGGAAAAGGATCTGAAAAAAATAATAGAAAATGAATTAAAATCTGAAAGAATCAAGTTTTCAGAAATTGAATCGTTTAGTACGCCTAGAAGGGTTACAGCGATTATAAAGGATTTGGCTGAAAAACAGGATGATTTGGATAAAAAAAGTGTAGGGCCTTCAGTTGAGATTGCTTATAAGGATGGACAACTTACGAAAGCTGGTGAGGGATTTGTGAGATCTCAGGGTGCTACGGCTGATGATATAAAGATTATTGAAAATGAAAAAGGGAAGTATATTTCGATTGAAAAGTTTATTGCAGGGAAGGATACTAGGGAGATTTTACCTGAAATATTGAAAAATGCGATAAAGAAAATAGAGTTTGAAAAATCTATGAAATGGGCGGATAGAACATTTAGATTTGTAAGACCGATTAAATGGTTTGTGACTTTATTTGATAATGGGGAAATTTTGCCTTTTGAGTTTGAAGGGCTAAAAGGTGGGAATAAGACTCGTGGGATGAGATATTTTGCTTCTCAGGACATTGAGATTAATAATCCGCTTGATTATGAAAAGATATTGCTTGAAAATTTTGTTATTGTAAATGGTGAAAAAAGAAGAGAAGAAATTTTGAAAAGCATAAAAGAAAATGGTGAAAAAGATGGAGATACTGCGATAATCAATAAATATTTATTGGATGAAGTGGTTAATGTGGTAGAATATCCTTATGCAATAAAGGGTGAATTTAACAAGGATTATTTGCAGCTTCCTGAAGATATTATAACAATTACATTGGAAACTCACCAAAGATATTTTCCAGTAAAAGATAAGAACGGGAAATTGTCAAATAAATTTATTGTTATAAGAAATGCGCCTGAATATTCAGAAACTGTTAAAAAAGGGAATGAAAAGGTTGTAGAGCCAAGACTTGCCGATGCGAAATTTTTCTTTGATGAAGATTTAAAAGGTAAATTTGCAGATAATGTGGAAAAACTGAAGGAAGTTACTTTCCAAAAGGATATGGGAACAATTTTTGAAAAAGTTAAAAGAAGTGAAAAAATTGCTGAATATCTGATTTCAGAGTTAAACTTGACTGATAAGAAGGAAAATATCATAAGAACTGTAGATTTGGCAAAAGCAGATCTTGTTTCAAATGTAATTGGAGAAAAGGAATTTACTAAGTTACAAGGATTTATGGGTTCCGTTTATGCTCAAAAGCAAGGTGAGGATAAAGATGTAGCACTTGGAATTTTTGAACATTATTTGCCACGTTATCAAGGGGATAAATTGCCTACGACTGTGGAAGGTGCAATTGCTGGAATTGCTGACAAGATGGATACAATAATTGGATGTTTTGCAGTTGGATTAAAACCTACAAGCTCTAAAGATCCTTACGCTTTGAGACGCGCTACACAAGGAATTATTCAAGTTATGTTAAATTCAAGACTATCTTTTGATTATAAGGAATTAATTGAAAAAGGCTTATGAAATTTTCTCGGCAGATAAAAAAAGTATTGGAAAAAGAATGTCGTGAAGGATGTAACAGAATTTTTTTCAAACAAAGAATAATTAATGTGCTTTCTGAAAAAAATACAAGAAAGAACTTATAAATTATGAAATAAATCTTGAAAAACAATGTTGTAGAATTGGATAAGAAATTATCTGAACTTCTAAAAATTATCACAAACTGAAAATTTTGAGATTTTTAATAAATCTTTTAAAACGTGTAAAAAAAATATTGTTAAAGATGAAAAAAATGTAAATCTAAATATTGACAGCGCATTATTTGAATCAGATGAAGAAAAAAAGCATTATACAATTTTTGCAAATCAGTTGGAAAGTATTGAAAATGCAGATTTTTTTCAAGTTATATTGAAACATTATTAAATAATGCCGATACAATTAATCAATTTTTTTGATAATGTAATTATTAATGCTGATGATGAAAAAAATTAAGAAATAATCGTATTGCATTATTGAAAAAAACTAGAAAAATTCTATTGATAAAATGATAAACATATAACTTAAATTTTTGGCAATTTACACAGAAATAACACTTTGAAATCAAACTAAAAAAAGTAATAGTTATTCTGATTAAATCTAAAGTTTAATCTAATTTTTATACAGTTTCAATTAATTATTTGGCTAATATAATAGTTTATAGGAAAATAAAAAAATGAAATTTTTAAAGTGACTAATAAGTCAATAAAATTAGGTTGTTTTATAGAAAATAGTAGTAAACATAATACTTAAAAATAGAATATTGGTTAATTTTTTTATTGACTTTTTGTTAAAAAAAGTGATACTATTAACTTGTAAACGGAAAGTTTTAACTATAATAATAAATTAATTAGTAAAAAAACATTGATTTTTTTCTCTTAAAAATATTGTATAATCTAAAAAGAGGATTAGGAGAAAGAAGTACTAATTTAAAAAAAGTTAGAGTAAAAAAATAAAATTCGGGAGGAATTAAAATGAAAAAAATTAGTTATTTTAGGAACAGCTTTATTGGCTTTTGAAATGCTGTAGCATCTGAAGTACAAGTTAAAAAGTGGATATGATTTCTACAGAAAAATTTAAAGCAGGATCAAGTGAATCTGATGATGATTACAGAAACTTAAACATGGACCAACACTTGGTTTAGAATATATTGTTGATAACCAAGGTGAATTTGAATGGGGATTAGGAGCAGAATATAAATTATCATCTCATTCTGGAAAATTAATAAGAAAAGAGAAAGATGATAAAGTTAAATTTATGAGAAGTGTTCCAGTTTATGCATTAGGTAAATTCAACTTAATTACAACTAACAATGGTAATGATGCTTTATACGTATTAGGAAGAGCAGGATATAACTTTGCTCACGAAGCTAAAAATGAAAAAAATGGTGATAAAGTTAAAGGTGGATTATATACTGCAGCAGGAATTGGTACTGAATTTGGACCAGTTTCATTAGAAGCTATCTACGAAAGATCAGGAGTTAAAGTTAAATATGATGCTTTCGGAAATACTGAAAGAACAAGAAACTACAATGATTCAGTAGGGGTTAGAGTAGGATATAGATTTGGACAATTGAAAAATGACAGATCACCTAAAATCATAACTCAAACAGTTGAAGTGCCTGTACCAACTCCAGTACCTACACCAGCTCCAGCTCCAGAACCAATTGTTAAACCAAATACTGCTGTGTTACCATTTAGTTGTGAAACTGATACAAAAAAATGTGTAATCAGAGGATTTAAAGTAGATGGTAGAGTACCTAACGAAGGTGAAGCTGCTGACTTAAGAACTATCGCAGGTGTAATTAACCAATTTGCTGATGGTGGATCAATTGATTTCGTTGGACATACAGATTCAACTGGATCAGCTGCTTATAACCAAAAATTATCAGTAGCAAGAGCACAAAACGTAGCTAGATTATTAAGAGACTACGGATTGAAAAACTCTATTTCTTACGGAACAATCACTGGTCAAGGAGAAAGCAACCCAGCTGATACTAACGATACTGTTGAAGGAAGATACAATAACAGAAGAGTTGAATTATTCTTCCAAAACGTTGACTTCACTAACGTAAGATTTATTACTCAATAATCTTTAAAAATAAAAAGGTTTAAAAATATAAATTTTTGGAGAGGCATTTAATTATGTCTCTTTTTTTACTATACAAAAAGAATTACTAATACTATGTCTTTTTTTATAGTAAAACTGTCTTAAAAACTAAACTAATACTAAACTCCCATTTGAATAACGAATATGTTTGTAAATCTTTTTAGCAGATTAAACCTGATATTTATTTTTCAAATAATTAAAATAAATATTTCGCTTTTTTTAAACGGGGAATAGTATAAATATAAATTTCTCGCAAAAAGAGTCAAATTAAAAATATAGTTTCCATTTTTTAAACAAAGTTTAGTAGAAATAGACTTAATATTTAATTTTTTTATTTTTTTACAGAAAAAAATTAGATAAATATTGATTTTTTTAATCTAATAAATGATATTATTTAAATAGGTTTTTAAGAGTTGCGAATATATTTTGAGGTGGTGTTATGGATTTATCAAAAATTAAGCTGGTTGTAATAATTCAATGTGAAATTGCAAAAAGACGTTGCAGCGGATATCATTGCAGCCAGTCATTTTACGAGAGAAGTGGTGGATTTTCAAAATATCCTATGGAGCAGGATATGAGAGTTTTGATGTTTCAATGTGGAGGATGTAATGGGAAAGGAGTTAATTCTCTTTTATCAAATGTGAATAAATGCCTGAAAAAGGAAGGGAAGATTACGCCAGAAGAAGTGGCTATACACTTTGCTTCTTGTGTTACGCTTGATAATCATCATTCTTCCAGATGCATGTTTTTAAATTATATGAAACAGCAAGTTTCTAAAACTCCATTTAAGGATTCAATTATTTTGGAAGACACCTGGCATTCTAAAACTGCTACTAGAAGACGTGCAGAAGGGATTTACAAAACAAATAAAAACTAGGAAATATCAGGAAAGGAAAGCTATGAAGGAAATTATTGTAGAAATAAAAAACGATCAGGGAGTCCATGCACGGCCATCGGGGCAGATTGTGAATATTGCCAAAAAGTATGATGTGGCTTTTGGAAATAGAAAAAGTTTTTTGAAAATGAACAGGCAGAAAAATAACAAAGAAGAAAATGAAAAAAATTGATGGAAAAAAATGTATTTGGAGTTATGATGCTTGGAGCTGGAAAAGGAGAAAAAAATTGAGACTTAGGGCAATTTCAGAAAATGGAGGGAATCCAGAAGAAGAGATTAAATTGCTGGAAGAGTTAAGACAATTGATAGAAAGTAATAAATTTTTTTGAATAAATATAAAGAAGGGAGAAGAACTGGCTAATTTTAGGCAGTTCTGAAGTACAAAATGAGCGAAAAAGAATTTGAGACATTATTGGAGGATTATTTACCTGAGGAAAAAAAATCGGGAGATGTAGTTGAAGGAATTATTACAAGAAAAGAATTGGACTATGGATTTCTTGATTTGAATGCAAAAAAAGAAGGAAGAATTTATGCTAGTGAAGTTAAAGACTTTGAAATTGGAGATAAAATTGAAGTGAAAGTTTTGAGGGAAGATGAGGATAACATCATTGTTTCAAAATTTGTGCTAGATAGAGCTAAGGAATTGGCATCATTTAATGTTGATGATATTGTGACTGGAGAAATTGTTAAGAAAATCAAAGGGGGATATACTGTAAGAATTGGGAAAAATGAGGCATTTTTACCATTTTCTCTGGCTAGATTTGAGAAAGATAAGGATTATACAGGACAAAAGTTTAAATTTATTATAAAAAGAAAAAAACAGAAGCAATATAACTATTTCAAGAATTGACTTGATAAAAAAATCGAAGAGGAAAAAAATATTTTGAAAGTGTTAATGTTGGAGATGTAGTTACAGGAAAAGTTAAGGAAATATTTGATTTTGGAATTATATTGGATTTAGGGGCTGCAAGCGGATTTGTTCATATTTCTGAAGTTTCTTGGGATCAAGTGGATAATTTGCATGAAAAGATATAAAATTGGAGATGAAGTAACTGCTAAAATTATTGAAAAGGATGTTGAAAAAAATAGATTAAAGTTAAGCATAAAAGCAGTTATCAGAAGATCCTTGGATTGCATTTGAAAATAGCCATAATGTTGGAGATGTGGTTGAGGCTGTTGTTAAAGATGTTCTTGATTTTGGGATAGTTGTAACTGTTGATGGGAATTCTGGATTTGTACATGTTTCAGAGCTTGCTTTGGCACAATGGATCTAAAGAATTGAAAAAAATTATAAAGCGGGAGATAAATTTTTCTGCAAAAAAATTATTCAAATTGAAAATGAAAAGAAAAAAATGTTAAATTAAGTGTAAAACAACTTTCAGAAAAATCCTTGGGAATACAGTAAAGGAAAAAAATATCATATAGGAGATATTATTGAAAAACCAATAACAGAAGTATTTGATTTTGGGATTATTAATTTCGCTTGAAAAGGATATTGACGGACTTTTACATGTTTCTGACTTGTCATATAAGAGAGAATCTAATCTAACTTCAAAAATATAAAGCTGGAGATTTGATTAAATTTAAAAATAGTTGACTTTAATGATGAAAAAAATAGAGTTACTTTGAGTGTAAAAAGCGTTACTTGATGATAAATGGGATATTCTTGAAGAAACTTATGACTTTGATAAATCATATAAGGGAAAAAGTTATGAATGTTCAAGATTATGGAATTTTTGTTGAACTTGAAAAAGGGAATAGAAGTGTTTATCCATAAAAATGAATTTTCTTGGGATAAAAAGAGAACATAAGGAATACAAAGTTGGCGATGAAGTTGAATTTAAAGTGATCGTAATTGACAAAAATTGAGAAAAAAATTATCTGGAAGTATTAAGCAATTGGAAAAAAATCGCCTTGGAAGGAAGTTACTGAAAAAAATATAAAAAGGGAAATATTGTAAATACTGAAATTGTGGAAATTCAGGAGAATTTTGTGCTTGTTAAATTAACAGACAGATTTAATGGAATTGTACCAAAAAGAGAATTGACAGAGGACTTTTTGAAGGATATTTCTGAAAAATTCTCAGTTGGAGATAAAGTTGAGGCTGTTATTACAGATATAAATGAAAAGAGAAAATCTATTGCATTATCTTTGAAAAAAGTTCAAGAAATGGAAGAAAAGAAAGAAATGGATGAGCTTATGAAAGTTTATGGAGTTTAATTTTGCCAAACTTAACAATAACTGAAAAAATACTATTTGCAAGGGGGATTCCCCTTGTTGTTTATATAGTTTTTAAAGATTTTTAGAACTCTGCGACTTTAGTCGTGGGAAGTTTCAGAAAGCATAAATTTGGATATATAGTTATGTATAAAAAAATAAATTTTACATAATTTAAAAAAAGTGCTAAAATATAATAGTAAATATTAGAACATTGAAATTATATGGAGGTAAATTTAATGGCAGGTAAAACTGAATTTATGAAATACGCATATTTCGATAAAGAAATAGTAGAATTTGAGAAAGCGACAGTAAGTATTGCAACTCACAGTTTACAATATGGAACAACTTGTTTCGGTGGAGTTAGAGGATACTACAGAAATGGGAAAGTAGCAATTTTTCAGATTGGAAGATCACTATAAAAAGACTTATGACAGCTTCAAAAAAATGCTAGGTTTTTGAATTTTTCATGGAATGGGATGAATTCAAAAATATTGTAACTGAATTAGTTAAAAAGAACGATATTAAAGAAGATTTCTATATGAGACCATTCATTTTCTGTAAAGAACCAAGATTATCACCTAAAAAAGCAGGACTTGATTTTGATTTAGCAATTTATATGTTGCCACTTGCAGATTATGTAAGTACAAAAGGTGGATTAAGATTGATGAGTTCAACTTATAGAAAATATAACGATTCATCTATCCCAACTAAAGCAAAAGCAGGTGGATCTTACATCAATTCATTCCTAGCTACAAGTGATGCTCAAAGAAATGGTTACGATGATGCATTAATGTTTGATGATGCAGGAAATGTAGTAGAAGTTTCTGTTGCAAATATTGTATTAATCTACAGAGATCAAGTAATTATTCCTGATACAGGAAATGCAGCACTTGAAGGAATTACAGTAAGATCAGCATTAGAATTATTAGAATACAATGGATACAAAATCAACCGTGGAAAAATTGACAGATCAATGGTATTTACAGCAGATGAATTGTTAGTAACAGGAACAGCAATGAAAATCACTTATGCTGAATCATTAGACCAAAGACCAATTGGACAATTAGACTTCCATGCTGAACCAAAACCTGGTAAATTCTATGAATTGTTAAAAGGTGAATATGAAAAAGTTATTAATGGAGATCACGAATTATCTAAAGAATGGTTATTTGTTGTTGAATAATAAATTTCTTTAAATTTAAAATAAAAAAAATAGAATATAATGAAATAAAAAAATACACTGAAAGTGCTAGAAAAAAAGTATTGAAGGTGTATTTTTTTATTATAAACTTGTTTTTTTATTTTTAAAAAAACTTGTAATTGGAAAAAAATTAGGAGTACAATATAATTAAAGAGGAAAGAAAAACAATGGTTTAAATAAAGTTTGGACAATAATTAGAAATGGATAAAAAAAGGATATAATTATTGGGAAATTAAATAGTAATGTAAAATTTGGGAAGAGAGATGGTTAATTATGATCATCTCTCTTTTGAAGTTATGAAGATTTTTTTAAATTTAAAAAAATTTTTTTAACAAAAGATAGCAAGAAGTCTCCGACTTCTACAAATGGGAGAGGAATTGCTTTTTGTAAAAATTGAAAAAAAGGATACATCCATGATACAATTTTTTGTATGAAATATCGAAGAGAAGTTATAAATAATAAAAATTTCTAAAGAAATAATTAAAAAAATAATATTCAAAAATCAAAAAGGAGGTGTAACTTCATGAAATATAATTTAGCATTCAAATACAGAATTTATCCAAATAAGGAGCAGGAATTATTGATAAATAAGACTTTTTGGATGTGTTCGTTTTGTTTACAATACGATTTTGTATACTGCGAATAAATTTTATGAAGGAACTGGAAAAAATAAAATAATTACACCTGCTAGTTTGAAAAGTGAAAATCAATTTCTAAAAGAAGTAGACAGTCTAGCACTTTCAAATGCTCAATTGAATGTAAAACGATCGTTTACGAATTTCTTTCAAAAGAGGGCAAAATTTCCAAGATTCAAATCTAAAAAGAATAATGTTAAAAGTTACACGACAAATTGTGTGAATAATTCAATACGAATTGAGGAAAACAAATATTTGGTTTTGCCAAAATTGAAAAAAGTCAAATTAAAATATCATAGAGAAATACCAAAGGATTACAGAATAAAGTCGGTAACACTAACAAACAGTAATGGAAATTACTATGTTTCTGTTTTTGACAGAATTTGAAAAAGAAATTCAAAAAAATCCAAGTAATGATAAAGTGATTGGACTTGATTTTTTTCAATGTCTGAATTATTTGTCAGCTCTGAAAACCAAAAGAGCTGATTATCCAAAAATATTTTAGGATGTTGGAGAAAAAAATTGAAAAAAAATTACAAAAGTCATTGTCAAGAAAAGTGAAATTTTCTAAAAAAATTGGTATAAGCAAAAAGCGAAAAATATCAAAAATTGCATGAGTATATCAAAAATTGCCGAAGAGATTTTCTACATAAATTATCGAAAAAATTGTCTGAAACATATAATGCTGTGGTTGTTGAGGATTTGAATATGAAAGGGATGAGCCAGGCATTAAATTTTGGGAAAAGTGTAGGAGATAATGGCTGGGGAATGTTTTTGAGGATGCTTGAGTATAAACTGATGTTTTTAGGGAAACAATTTTTGAAGATAGATAAGTGGTTTCCGTCATCGAAAACTTGTAGTAGATGTGGAAATGTTAAAGAGGAACTGAAATTATCAGAAAGAAGTTATAAATGTGAGTGCTGCGGGATTGAAATTGATAGAGATTACAATGCGGCATTGAATATAAAAAACATTGGAAAATTGATGTTGGAATATTAGGAAAATAAAAAAAACAGGGCAGGGACTACCCGAAGAGCTTGGTAAATATATTTGGCTAGCAAAAGCAGGTACTTCCCAAGAAACTTCTGCTTCTAAAAGCGGGAGTAGTTCACTGAAATAAATTCTGTTTTACATGCTCCGTTTATGAGTGGAGGAATTCCAACTGATGGAGAAGTGAAACCTACTAAACAGGAATTGTATCAAGCAGTTCACAATGAATTAGTGGCTTCTGCATTGGCTACAAAAGTTGGACATGAAATTAATCCAGATTTCAAAATTGGATGTATGATTCTATCAATGCCAGCTTATCCAATGACATCGCATCCACTTGATACATTAGCAGTAAGACAATTTGAGAGAAAATTATTTATTTGCTGATGTGCATGTGAGAGGAAAAATATCCAGCATATGCAAGAAGATATTTTAAAAGAAAAATAATATAAATATTGAATTTGTTGAAGGTGATGAAAAATTATTAGCTGAAAATCCAGTTGATTTTGTATCGTTCTCATATTATGTGAGTGTTGCTGCGGCACATAATCCACAAGATTATCAAAGTGGAAAAGGTAATTTATTAGGTGGATTGAAAAATCCATATTTGGAAGCAAGTGAATGGGGATGGCAAGTTGATCCAGTTGGACTTAGAATTGTATTGAATGATTTTTATGACAGATACCAAATTCCATTATTTATCGTAGAAAACGGACTTGGAGCAAAAGATGTTTTAGTTGATGGACCTAATGGCCCAACAGTTGAAGATGATTATAGAATTGATTATTTGAGAAGACATTTGGAACAAGTGAGAGAAGCGATTGAAGACGGAGTAGAAGTGCTAGGATATACTTCTTGGGGTTGTATTGATTTAGTTTCTGCATCAACAGCTCAAATGAGTAAAAGATACGGATATATTTATGTAGACAGAAATGATGATGGGACTGGTTCATTAAAACGTTATAAAAAGAAATCATTTGACTGGTATAAAAAAGGTAATTGCAAGTAATGGAGAAGATTTAGATTAATGTTTTGAGTAATTTTATACTATTTCCCATTTGAATGGGTCTTAGGATTAATAAAAATAAAATTGGTGCTATTTATTTTTTTGAAAAAAATTAACAAATTTTTAGCACCAAATATTTTTTTATTTAACTTAAATTATTTTTTTAATTTTTTTAAAAACTTCTCCAATACTTTCATGTATAACTAAATTTGCAAAATGATCCTGTTCGGTTTTTAGATTTATTTATTAAAACAAGATTTTTTTCCTTGAAAGTATTGAACTAAGGAAGCGGCTGGATATACAACAAGCGAAGTTCCGCCTATAATTAGCGTATCAGCTCTTGATATTTCATTTATTGCATTTCTAAAAAGTGTCTGGATCTGGCACTTCTTCATATAAAGTGACATCTGGCTTTATAGTTCCTTTACATTTTGGACAATGCGGAATGCTTTCAGTTTTGCAGATTTCTAAAAATTCTTCTAAATTATATTTATTGCCACAAATGACACAAGTATTTTTTTATCAACTGTTCCGTGCAGTTTTAAGACATTTTTACTGCCAGCCATTTCGTGAAGGCAATCAATATTTTGAGTTACTATAGCCGTTAATTTTCCATTTTCTTCTAATTTTGCCAAGTATTTATGGGCAAAGTTGGGTTTTGCTTCTGGATAAACAAGATGTTTTTTGTAAAAGTCGTAAAATTCTTCTGGGTATTTTTCGTACATTGTGTGGGAAACAAGCTCTTCTGGAGAAAAATTTCTGTCCAGTTTTAAGTTATAAACTCCATTTGCACTTCTAAAATCGGGAATTCCTGATTCTGTAGAAACTCCCGCACCTCCAAAAAAAACGATTCTTTTACTTTCATCAATTATTTTTTGAAGTAAACTTATTTTTATCCATTTCTTTATCACCTTGCTTTTGTATTTTTTTGTTTTTATTTTTTTATTATTTTAATTTAAAAAAATTATAAATATTTCAATTTTTCCTTTAAAGTCCTCAATAGTTTTATATCCCTTTTTATCCATAATAACCTTTAATTCATTAGTTATTCTTTCAAAGGCAGAAGGGCCTTCCTTGTGTAAAGTAGTTCCAAGCTGAACCATGCTTGCTCCACATAAAATATGTTCAAAAGCATCCTGTCCTGTAAGAACTCCTCCTGTTCCAATAATTTGAATAGATGGATTTAATCTTTTATAAAATGCGTGAACATTGGCAAGAGCTGTGGGCTTTATGTATTCTCCTCCGATTCCTCCAAATCCATTTTTAGGCTTTATTACAACACTTTCATCTTCAATTACAAGTCCATTTCCAATGCTGTTTACACAGTTTATAAATGTCAATGGAAATTTGTTAAATACTGCGGCTGCCTGGTCAAAATGAACTATGTCAAAATATGGAGGCAATTTTACTCCAAGTGGTTTTTTAAAGTATGAGAAAATATCTGCCAGTAAATTTTCTGTAGTTTCCATATCGTAGGCAATTTGCGGCTTTCCTGGAACATTTGGACAAGATAAGTTAAGTTCTGTAATTCCGTTAAAATCACTTTCCTGAACTTTTTTCAATAATGTGTGGGTATCTTCAGTCGACATTCCCACAAGTGAGAAAAAGAAAGTTCTATCTGGATGTGTTTTTTGTAATTCTAATAGATAATCTAAATAATAATCGAATCCTAAATTTGGAAGTCCCATTGAATTTATACTTCCTAGAGTCGTGTCATGATATCTAGGTTCAGGATTTCCTGGTCTTGATTGCAATGTAGCAGTTTTAGTAACAAATGTTCCAGCTGCGGAATTTATTACTTGTTCAAGTTCGTTTTTTTATCGTAGCAGTAGACACCTGCTGCATTCATAAAAGCAGTTTTCAAATTCAAAAATTACCTATTTTTTTGTTTTTTTGTAGTTGCCATTTTTTTCCTCCTAAATCATTTTTTTATTTATAAGATTTTTAGTTTAATAGACTTGTCTGACAAGTTAAGCCCCTTTTTTTACTGACAAGGGAGTCAATTCCCTCTTGTATTTCATAAAATATTTATTTCTAGATACATGTTCATATTTAAGTTTTTTATTGAAATTATACATGCAAAGCTGATTTGTAGTATCGAATAGCTGTTTTTCAATTGATCAGCTTCTTCATAAAGTTTTTGCAACTTCAATGACATTATCTGAAACTTTCAAGTAACTATTATCTTTTTAGATTTTTGTTCAGCATCTTCAAATTTACCTAATTTTTATACAACATTTTTCCAAAAATTAAATTTAAATTTTTTTCATTGTCGATTTTTTTCATATCAACTTTTTGCATTTGCTCGTTTTTTCCCTCAAAAAAATGAGTATAATTTGTATAAGCAAGATTATAATTTTTTTCTCATCAGCAAATATATTTCCAAGCAATACAAATGATTCTAAGTGATTTTCATCTGCAAGCAATGTTAAATAGTGCTTTGTAAGTGTTTGATTTTGTTTGTCTTCATAAAGTTTATAAAGTACTTCTTGAGCTTTTTTGCTGTCGTAGGTATCGGCTGCTGTTCTTAGGTGTTTTTCGGCAGTGTCGATATCTTGTTTTTCTCCGTATAATTTTTCCAAGGAGATAGTAGGCTCTCCATTGTCTTTAGCCTTGTGCAAATATTCCTCAGCTAATTCAATTTGACCGTTATCGTAATAAATTTTAGAAAGTAGTACTTGAGCTTCTTGATCTCTTTCGTCTGCTGCAGGCTTTAAATAATCCAGTGCAAGATTTTTTTTATTATATTGATAATATAAATTTCAAGATTATAACGAGATTTTTTTGATTACCGTTATTTATAGCTTGTTTATAATAATATTCTGCCAGTTCAAAATTAGCTTTTTTTCTTATAAACAGTTCCAAGTTTATCTTGTAATTGAAAATCACCACCGTCGGCAATCTTTTTTTAAATATTTTTTTCTGCTAAATTTAATTTATCATATTTCAAATAAATGTCAGCAAGAATAAAAACCGCATTTCTATTTCCATATTTAGCAGCTTCCTTTAAATATTTTTTTCTGCTAATGTGTCAGAACCATTATCGTAATAATTTTTTTCCCATCTGATACAGTCGTTCAGAATCATTATTATCATTAAAATTATCAAATTCCATATTTTTCCATAAAAAAATAGACCTCCTATATTTTTGTTTTTTTATTTATTCAAATATTTTTAACCTTAAAAAAATTAAATCATCATTACATTATACTATATTTTTTTATATTTGTCATAATATTTTTGAAAAAAATAACAAGATTTTTTTATATTAACTAATTTAAAAAAATCTTAATAAAATTTATCAGAAAATTATTTTTACAGCTTTTTTTGTATATTAATAATTTTTAAATTAACTTGATTTTTTTCAAATTTCAAGTTAAAAATTTAATATAGAGTATTTTAAAAAGATAAATAAAAAAAGTAGAGATATATAGGGAGGGAAACTGTTATGAGAATATATGATAGCAGCAACATAAGAAACATTGGAATTCTAGGACATAGTGGATCTGGAAAGAGTAATATGGTAGAAGGATTAGAGTTTACAGCAGGGCTTACTAATCGGATTGTGGGGAATGAAAATGATACTAAAATTACGAGTTCTTTGAGTCTTCATGCAGTGGAATATCAAGGGGCTAAGTATAATTTTGTGGATATTCCTGGATATGGTGATTTTTTTGGAGAAGTTGAATCAGGACTTGCGGCAGTTGATGGGGCAATTATTATTGTTGATGGAACTACAGATTTGACAGTTGGGACTGAAACGGCTTTGGAATTGACTGATAGCAGAAATATTCCGAGAATAATTTTTGTGAATAAAATTGATAATGAAAAGGCTGATTATGAAAAAATTCTTTCACAATTAAGGGAAAAATATGGGAAACGGATTGCACCATTTCATGTACCTTGGGGAACTGGAGAAAATTTTAGAGGACACATTAATGTAGTTGACATGTTTGCAAGAGAGTTTGATAAGAATAAAAATGAGTGTAAAACAGTAGAAATGCCAACTGATATGGATAATGAAATAAATTCTGTACGTGAAATGCTTTTGGAAGCAGTTGCAGAAACTGATGAAGAATTAATGGATAAATATTTTAATGGAGTTGAATTTACAACAGCTGAAATTCATCGTGGACTTAGACAAGGAGTACTTGATTGTTCAGTAATTCCAGTAATTTGCGGTTCAACTTTGAAAAATATTGGACTTCATACAACTTTTGATGTAGTGAAAGATTTCTTGCCATCACCTGATGATAATGAAAAAGTACAGCCTGAAAAAAATAGTTTTGTATGTCAAATTTTTAAAACAACAATTGATTCTTTTTTAGGAAAAGTTTCTTATGCAAAAATTTATTCTGGTGAAATTAAGCAAGATATGGAAGTTTTTAACTTGAATAGAAAAACGAAGGAAAAAATTGGGAAAATTAATACGTTTGTGAATAATAAAATGAATGAGGTTCAAAAGGGAATTGCAGGAGATATTGTTGTATTTTCAAAATTTAATAGTACGAAAACTTCTGATACACTTTCGACTAGTGAAAAGGAAGTGCCATTAAAAGATATAACTTTTCCAAAACCGCAATTATTTGTGGCAATAGAGCCATTGAATAAAAATGATGATGAAAAAATGTCGTCTGGATTGAATCGTTTGATGGAAGAAGATCCGTCATTTACTTGGCATAGAAATCTTGAAACAAGTCAAACAGTTCTTGGAGTACAAGGAGAACTTCATTGTGCAACAGTTATAGAAAAATTGAAGGCAAAATTTGGAATAACAATAAAAACTGTGGAATTGAAAGTGCCTTACAGGGAAACAATTAAAGGAACATCAGATGTTCAAGGAAAATACAAGAAACAATCTGGAGGACATGGACAATATGGAGATGTTCTAATTAAATTTTCACATGTAGATGAAGATTTTGTATTTGAAGAAACAATTACAGGTGGAAGTGTTCCAAAATCATATATTCCAGCGGTTGAAAAAGGATTGAGGGAATCATTAAAAGAAGGAGTTCTTGCAGGATATCCAGTGACTAATGTAAAGGCTGTTTTATATGATGGTTCTTATCATGATGTAGATTCTTCTGAATTAGCATTCAAAATTGCAGCAAATTTAGCTTTCAAAAAAGGGATGCTTGAGGCAAAACCAATATTGCTTGAACCAATCATGGAACTTACAATTATTGTTCCAGAAGAATATATTGGGGATATAATGGGAGATATTAATAAAAAACGTGGACGTGTTTTAGGAATGGAAGCTCACAAAGGTACAAAACAAAAAATTATTGCTGAAGCTCCAATGTCTGAAACTTTCAAATATGCGAATGAATTGAAGGCAATTACACAAGGTCGTGGATATTTTGAAATGAAACTTGTAAGATATGAAGAATTGATGGGAGATTTAGCACAAAAAGTAATTGAAAAGAGACAAAAAGAAAAAAAATAGTTTAAAAAAATTTTTTTAAATAAGATTTAATATAAATAAGAATTCCTGATAAGTAATAATTATTGGGAATTTTTTTATAAAAAAATACAAGGAGCTTAAAATTAGTCAGCCCCTTGCAATAAGGAAAGAAATTTATTTTTAGAATTTTATCAAAGACAATAAGAGATTATATTCTTTGTTCAGTTCTCGAAATAATATCATTTTGTGTAGTTCTGTCAAGTGTAACAAATTGAGCGCAATATCCGGCAACTCTTACGATAATGTCCCTATGCTTTTTCAGGTTCAATTTGAGCCTGTTTCAATGTTTTTTTCCTGAAATAATGTTAAATTGAATATGCCATCCTTTTTGAGCTTATAAATGATTTTTATTATATTTACAAATTTTTTTCAAACTGTTCTGGAGTATTTACCAATTCTGGTGAATATTTTTTTGATTTAATAATTGTCCACCTGTAATCATCAGAGTCGGCAATTTATTTACAGAATTTAATACTGCTGTTGGACCGTTTGTGTCAGTTCCTTGAGTTGGAGAACCTCCTTCAGCTGCAGGAGTATAAGCGTATCTTCCGTCTGGAGTTGCACCGCTCACTGTTCCCATTGGCACATTTGAAGAGATTCCAGATGTTGAAACCCCATAACCGCCGTTAATTGGGCCTCTTCCATATCTTGTATTATGATATTTCTGAATCTCATCAATGTATGTCCAATAGATGTTTGTAGCAAATTCATCCACTTCATCAATATCATTTCCGTATTTAGGAACTTCTAACAATATTTTTCTGATTCTTTCTCCATTTTCACCTTCATAATTTGTCTGAAGTGCATTGTAAACTTCTTCTTTTGTCAAGATTTTTTTATCAAAAACAGTTGTTTTTAGAGCATATAGTGAATTTGCAGCATTTGCAATTCCAACTTGGAGTCCTGAAATAATGTCATAAACAGCTCCGCCTTCTTTTGCAGAAAGTCCTCTGCCAATACAGTCATCAACTAGACTTGATAATAAAATATCAGGAAAATCTTCCAAATGTGTATCAGCCAGCACATCAAGAGCAACTGATAATTTTGTATAATGTTTCATATATTTTTTCCAAGCTTCCCATAAATCTTCGTAAGTCTCATAGTCAGTCAATTTCCCAGCTTTTAATAATTGAAGCCCAGTTCTGGCATCATAACCATCATTTAATACAAGTTCAGTAGCCTTTACAAAGTTTAAAAATGTCATTCCAGTACATCTGTATCCCCATTTTCCAGGAACAGCCACTTCAACACATCCAACCATTGAGTAATTATAGGCATCTTCGATTTTTACGCCTTTATTTAATAATGCAGGAACTATTATTTCATCTGTGTGCATTGCAGGCATTCCATAACCTGTTGCAGCTACTTCAGCACATTTTCTAATAAATTTTTCTGGAGAATTTATATGAAATCTTGCAGATAAATTTGGCTGTGTAAGTTTGTTTTCTGCAACACTTTCTAAAATTAAGTAGCTCAATTCATTTGTAGAATCTTTTCCGCTTGGAGTTGAACCTCCAATTGTAACATTCTGATAAGTTGGGTAACCTGCGCCGTAACCAGAATGTGAAGTTGAACGGACTTTTATTACAGAGTAAAGTTTTACCCATAGACATTGCAGCATTTCCTTTGCAAATTCCCTGTCTAAATCTCCTTCCAGCACATCTTTTTTATAAAGTGGATATAAATATTGATCCACTCTTCCAAGTGAAGCCGAATGACCATTACTTTCAATCTGAATTACTAGATGGATAAACCAGATTGCCTGTACTCCTTCCCAGAATGTCTGAGCAGGATTTTCAGGGACATTCAAGCAATTTTTCTGAATTTGAAGCAATTCTTCTTTTCTTTGCGGATCCATTTCCTTTTCAGCAAGTTCTTTTGCCAAATTTGCAAATCTATGAGCAAAATCAATAGTTGCCTGAGCCACAATTTGTACAGCCTTTAGAAAGTCAATTTTATTGTATCCTCCATAAACTGTAATATCCACTTTTTCCATAGAAGCTTTAGCTTCTTCGATTACACCCTTCAGACCTTTTGTCAGAACTTTTTTGAAGTCAGGAACAATGTGGCCGTCACCAGAAGTCATATTTCCTTCTCCATGAATAATTTTCACAATTCCAGCTTCTTTTATTTCCTGCGGCATCTGAGCGTGAGCTTTATCTTTTAGTGTTTTTCCTCGCCACCATTCACATATTTCCAAAAGTTCAGGAATTTCTTCTTTAGGGATTCTGAACTTATCTCCATCACGGTGATCAAAGTTTCCTTTTGCATTAATTTCATCTACAATCCAGTCTACTGCATATTCTGGGAAAAGTGGCGCTGTTCTTTCATCTACGGACTGATTTCCTGCAATAAGTTCTCCATCTTTTATGTAAATTGTCATATTTTCCAGAATTTCTTTAACTGCATAAGCACGAACCATATATTTTGATTCCCCTTCATGTTCCTTATATGCCTTTGTTAAAAGCCTACCTCTTTCGACACTGACACCAGGGAATTTTGATAAAGCCGATTCTCTTAATTTTTTCACTCTTTCACTTTTTAAAAACAAATTCTCTCATTGCTTTTTTCCCTCCAATATATTTTTATTATTTATCGTTTAATTTTTTTGTATTATCCATTCAGTTTTGCCTTTAAACCATAACTTTTCATTATTTGTAAAGCATTATCAAGTTCTTCCTGTGTATGTTTTTTTCAAGTGTTTTTCATCGGATACGGCATTCTTAGTTTTCTATATTTTTTTCAAGTCCCATTGTATGATAAGGAAGAATATTTATTTCCAGCAAATTTAATTTTTTTCAAGAACTTTGCTGTTTCATGAATATTTTTTTCATCATCATTTACCCTTTTTATAAATGGGAATCTCATAATAATTTTTTTTATGCCATTTAGAAAGTTTTGTAAGATTTTTCTAAAATTATTTCATTTGAAACAGCGGTATATTTTTTTATGTTTTCCACTATCCATATGCTTTATGTCAAATAAAATTGTATCTGTCAATTTTGCCAATTTTTCAAGCTCTTTGTAACTTCCATATCCAGTAGTTTCTATCGCTGTATTAACATACTCGTCTTTTAATTTTTCAAAGAGTTTTATCGCAAATGCCGAATTTACAAGCACTTCTCCGCCACTTAATGTAACTCCTCCTCCAGAATTTCTATAAAAATTTTCATCCTTCATCACAATTGTAAACACTTCTTCCAGAGTCATATCTTTCGCAACTTGTTTTAATGTACTTGTGGCGATACAGTCAGAACACGAAGTTCTATTTCCTTTATAAAGAGAGCCTTCATAATCCCAAAATTCATTTTCCAGCTTCTGTGTTTCAGGGTTGGAACACCACAGACATCTAAGCGGACATCCTTTGAAATATACAACTGTTCTGATCCCAGGCCCATCAAATGTAGCTCCTCTTTCAATGTCCGTAACTAATGCTCTCATACATTTCACCCTTCTTTTTTTCTTTTAAAAAAATATCTTTTTTTATTTCATTTTGTTTCTTTATATTTCGATTTTACATTATTTTTTTAAAAATTTGTCAATAGTTTTTTTGAAAAAAAATTTATAAAAAAACCTGCAATAAATAATAATTGCAGGGAAAAAAATTATTTTTTTCATTTTGGGGTGTTATCTTCTACTTAGGATGTAGTAAATAACCACAAGTTGAACTAATATAAAAACTATATCCCTGTTTCCATTTGGACATCACCCCCAATCATACATAAATTAGGGTACAACGAACCCAAAAATATTATAGCAAAACTTAATACAAAAAAAGCTAGTTCAAATTTGAACTAGCTCATTGTCGTTATTTTTCATATCATGATTGTTTCTTTATTACATTTAATTATAACATAAAAAAAGTTAATTATTTCAATCAAAAATTTTTTTAGAAAATGTTTGAAAAAAAGCATTGACTTTTTTCTTAAATTATGTATTAAAATAATATCGAAATAAAAACGAAACTAATTAAAATATAGAAATTGTTGTTTTTAACCAAAAGACGAAAAAAAGAGGATGATGAAAATGCAATATTTTTATTGATACAGCGAATTTGAAGAGTATAAAAAAAATTAGTGATATTTTTCCGATAGCAGGGGTTACTACAAATCCTACTATTATTGCGAAGGAAAAAAGAGATTTTAAAGAGATTATAAATGATATTTTTGATATTATTGGAAAAGATAAAATTGTGCATGCACAGGCTGTGGGAAGCACAGCTGAAATAATGGTAAAGGAAGTGCAGCTTTTGCATGATACGTTCGGAGAAAATTTTTATACAAAAATTCCTGTAACGCCTGAAGGGATAAAAGCTATGAAAATTTTGGCAAAGGATGGGCATAAAATAACTGCAACTGGAATTTTGTCACCTCAACAGATAATTATGGCGGCGGAAGCAGGGGCAGAATATATGGCTCCATATATTAACCGTTCTGACAATATTGGGGAAAATGGAATTGAAATTGTTAAAGATGCCTATAAAATTCTTGAAATGAATAAAAAAACGGATGAAGAAAAATTGGCGCAGTATAAAAGAATTTTTGAGCCTAAAATATTAGGTGCTTCGTTTAAGAATGTAAGACAAGTTCATGAAACAATTCTGGCTGGTGCCAAATCGGTAACTGTAGCTCCAGATGTTTTTGAAAAGTTAATTTATCATCCTTATACAGACTGGAGCATGGATACTTTTAATTCAGATTGGGAAAAAGTTTATGGAGAATAAGACATTGCTTGATTTATTATAGTTTTTGGCTTCATGAACTTTTTCAAAACTTAGTTCTGGCATAATTAATAGATTTGCTCAGAAACTATATTTATTTAAAAATTTAATAAAACAAACGTTCTGAAGCAAGGGCTTGACTCCTTGTTAAATAAAAAAATTAAGTTAGCGAACAGATCTAATAAAGTTTTTGAAAAATTTTGCTATAATTTGGATAATTATAAAAAAAGTATTGGAGATTTGGTATGTTTTTGGATGAAAGACTGGAAAAAAAATATTAGAAATTTTTAGAAAAATGAAAAAGAAAAGTAAAAAGTTACTGATTTGGCAGAAAAGATTTAATGTTTCAGAAGTTATTATAAGAAAAAAATTTGAAAAGGCTGGAGCAGGAAGGGAAAATTGAAAAAGAACTCATGGAGGTGCAATTTTACTAAAGGAAATTGGTACATTCAAGCACTCTTGAGGAAAGAATTATAAATAGAACAAAGCAAAAAGGAAATTGTTGCAAGAAAAAAATTATAGAAAATATTGAAAATGGAGAAACAGTATTTTTTTGACATTACAAGTATAAATTATATTGCAGCAGAATATCTTGCAAAATTCTGAAAAAGGAAATAACTCTTATTACAAATATGCCTAGTATTACCACACATTTTAATAAAAGATTCTAAAGTGGATATTATTATGATAGGCGGGGAATATAATAAAAAAAGTAGGTGGCAATGTTGGAAGTGAAGCGATTAATTATAAAAAAAGATATAATGTTGACAAGGCTTTTTATTGGAAGTGCCGGGATAGATCTGGAAGCTGAAAAAGGTTATGAATTTTTGAATTAAATGATGGGAATACAAAAAAAGAAATAATGAAAATTTCTAAAAAAATATTTTTTTAGTGACTGAATATAAGAAATTAGGAATATTAGGAAGTTATAAATTCAGCAATTTGTCTGATTTTGATGTTTTTTTATTTGTGAAAAAGGACAAAAAGGATTATTTGGAAAGTTATAAAAAAATTTTTTTGATGAATGTGAAGTTGAAAATTATATAGACTTTAGGGTTTGAGTAAAAATAGTCATACTTTTTTTGAGTTCGGCTTTAAATCAGTTTTTACTATAAAAATGAATTGTGAAATTATAAAATAAAAAAATGTACCAATAGACTTTTAATGTTTAAAGGTACATTTTTTTGAAAAAGAGAATCTAGTTTAAATTGAATAAATTTTAGTTAATATCTAAAAATAATTTATAATAACCATAAAAAAATAACAACTATAAAAAAATTAGAAAAAAATAATTTTTTTGTAATATTTATAAGAATTTTTAAATAATAATATGAATACAATTAATGCAATTAAAAAAATTTTTAGATCCATTTATAACGCCCCCTTTTTATAAAAAGAATAATTTATTTTTTTATTATTTCAATTACTTCTGACATAGATTTTTAAATTATTTGCCAATCTTTCAAAAATCTTCACGGCTTCTTATTGTTATTCTTAAATGTATAAGTATTCGTCTGTTTCCGTTTTTCTTTAAAAGTATTTGTATTTACATTTAAAAGGCTCATTTTATATTCGTTTAAAATTCGGATTATATCTAGAAGCAATCCATTTCGATCTGAAGCTTTTATTGTGAAGTTAAATTCGTATGTTGTATTGGCAGATATTGCAGATTTATCCCAGTAAACATCAACTTCCCTTTCAGATTCCCTTTCCATAAGGGAAATAAAGTTTTCGCAGTCAGAGCGATGTATTGCAATTCCACGTCCTCGTGTCACATAACCTCTTATTTCATCGCCTGGAAGCGGACTACAGCATTTTGCAAAACGGTACATTGTGTTTTCAGTTCCAGATATTTTAATACCGCCATTATTTTTTTCCTTTTGCTTATTCGCCTTTTCTGTTTCTTCTTCAAGCACTTCTTCCAGAGCCTTTTCTTCCTTTTTCTCAAATTTATTTAAAAATCCGTCAAGTGACAAATCTCCAATGGCGAATCTGTAAAATAACGTCTTGTTATCAGGAATATTGAATTTTTTCATATAAAGGAAAACCCGCTCATCTTCAAGCATATCCTTTAATTTTAATCCAAGCCGTTCAAATTCCTTTTCTAAAATTTGTTCCCCTTCTTTAGACTTTTCTTCAAATTCCTTATCTTTGAACCATTTTCTGATTTTTACACGTGAACTATGGTTATTTACCATTTCAATCCAGTCTTTTCCAGGTCCCTTATTAATGTTTTTAGAAGTCATAATTTCGACTTTATCTCCATTTTTAAGCACTTGGTTAAGCTGCATAATTCTTCCATTTACCTTTACTCCAATTGTTCTATACCCAATTTGTGTATGAACTTGGAATGCAAAGTCAAGGGCAGTTGAATTTCTAGGCATTTCCACAACATCATCTTTAGGCGTAAATACAAATATTGTCTGTTTAAGCACATCTCCAGTAACTTCCTGAGCAAATCCCTTTTGCTCCTTTTCATCCATTTTTCTTTGAACTGAATCTGTCAATTTTTTTGCATCTGCATAAAATTTTTCATTTTTAGATTTTGATTTTTTATCTTTGTATTTCCAATGTGCTGCAACTCCTTCTTCTGCAATTTCATGCATTTTTCTTGTTCTAATTTGAATCTCTACATTTTGGTCATTCGGTCCTTTTACTGTTGTATGAATGGACTGGTATCCATTTGGCTTTGGCTGTGAAATATAGTCCTTGAAACGTTTAAATACTGGAATAAATAAATCGTGAATTATTCCAAGTACATTGTAGCATTCATTTTTCTTTTCAACGGTAATTCTTATTGCAATTAAATCATGCAAGTCAACAAATTTTTTTTCCTTTTCGTGCATTTTTCGGTAAATGCTGTATAGGTGCTTTGGACGTCCTGTAACTTCTCCCTTTATATTATTTTTTTCAAGATCTTCCCTTATTTTTTTCAATAAATTTTTGCAGTGTATTCTTCACGTTCTTTCCTTTTGGAATTAACAAGATCTTTAATTTCATAATAGTCATCTGGATACAAAAATCTAAAACTTATGTCCTCCAGTTCCCATTTTATTCTAGCCATCCCGATTCTATGGGCAATTGGCGCATAAATTTCAAGAGTTTCTTTAGATTTTTCCAGCTGTTTTTCAGGCGTCATATATTTCAATGTTCTCATATTATGAAGTCTATCTGCCAGCTTTATAACTACAACCCGAATATCTTCCGACATTGCAACGACCATTTTTCGTATATTTTCCAATTTTTTACTATTTGTTCTCGGCAAATTTCTAAGTTTTGTAACACCATCCACAAGTTTTTTTACATCTGTTCCAAAGTTATACTCTATATCCGACAAAGAAATAAGCGTATCCTCAACTACATCATGAAGCAGCCCAGCCACAATCGTATCTGTGTCCATACGCATATCAACTAATATTTCTGCCACTTCAACTGGATGTAAAATATAATCTTCCCCACTTTTTCTCTTTTGCCCAATATGCGACTCGTAAGCAAGCGTAAAAGCCTCTGAAATCTTGTCCATATCCACATCTAGATTATTTTTTCTAATTGCATCTGTCAATTGCTGGTGCAGTTCATCATAGCTTTTATTTATTATTACAGGAACATTTGTATTTCCCATTTCCTCATCTGTCATTTTTCCAGTCGTTTTTTTAATTTGCTTTTTTTCATCCATTTCGTTCACTCTCCTTGTGTCAAAGAAAAATTCATTTTATAATAAAAAAATTCGCTATTTAAATAGGGAATGATATTACATAGTTTTTTTGTTGAAATAATAAATTTATTGTAGATTTTGAATAACTATTATTTATTACATTCTTCTTGAAATCATTTTACTATATATTTAAAAAAATCTATTATAAAGTTTTTATATTGCTAATTATTTTTTTGTTTTTGAAAGTCTAAATTATTGAAAAAAATGTAAAAAAAATTAATATTTGTAAAGATATTTAATTTGATAAACAAATAAATTTATGATAAAAATTAGTTTAGGAATTAAATTTAAAAAAATAAAATGCAAATTGCTAAATATACTTTATTCAATTCTTGGAAGATTTGTTCGTGTAGCCGTATCATAATATTTAAACAAAATAAAAAAATAGGTTATCGAACATATTTAGTTTATAAAAATTTATGAGAATTTGGATATGTTTATAAAATTTTTTTGGAGGTAAAATTAACATGAGTTTATTAGAATTAAAAAAATGTAAAATCGGAAGTAGAAGGAAAGGAAATCCTGAAAGGATTAAATTTAACTATAAACAAAGGGGAAGTTCACGTAATTATGGGGCCTAATGGAGCTGGAAAATCTACGCTTGCAAGTATTCTTGTGGGACATCCAAAACATGAACTGGTTTCTGGGGACATTATTTTAGATGGAGAAAATATTAATGATGCTGCTGTAGATGAAAGGGCTAAAAAGGGGATTTTCCTGTCATTCCAATATCCAGAGGAAATACCAGGGCTTACTGTGGAGGATTTCTTGAGAACAGCAAAAGAGGCTGTTACTGGAGAAAAACAATATTTGATGCAATTTCATAATGAATTGGTGGAAAAGATGGAAAAACTTCATATAAATCCTGAATATGCAGATAGACATTTAAATGTTGGATTCTCTGGTGGAGAAAAGAAAAAGAATGAAATTTTGCAAATGGCAGTTTTAGAGCCAAAATTGGCTATTCTGGATGAAACTGATTCTGGGCTTGACATTGATGCGACAAAGATTGTATTTGAAGGAGTTCAAAAGTTAAAGACTAAGGATACAGCTTTGCTTATAATTACTCACTATGATAAAGTTCTTGACTATTTGAAGCCTGATTTTTGTTCATATTTTGATGAATGGAAAGATTGTAAAGACAGGCGGACAAAGATTTGGTGGAAAGAATTGAAAAAAAGAAGGTTATGCTAAAATAAAAAGAAGAATTAGGATTATAAAAATTTTAATACAGAATGGAAAGTGTGGGAATAATGGAAAATAGAAAAAAACATATATTGCAGATATTGAGCGTGGTGTTTATGATATAAAGGATGAAGAGCATTATAGATATAAAGTTGAAAAAGGGCTTACTCCAGAAATTATTAAAAAAATTTCAGAAAGAAAAAATGAGCCTGAATGGATGAGGGAATTTAGATTAAAGGCATTGGAAGTTTATAATTCAAAGCCAATGACTGATTGGGGTCCAGATTTATCAGACCTTGATATGAATGATATTGTGCATTATTTAGAGCCTGATTCAGCACCAATGAATGAAAATTGGGATGATGTGCCAAGTTATATAAGGGATACATTTGACAGGCTTGGTATTCCAGAAGCTGAGAAGCAGTCACTTGCGGGAGTAGGAGCACAGTATGACTCTGAAGTGGTTTATCACAGCGTTCATAAGGAACTGGAAGAACAAGGGGTAATTTATACAGATATTGAAACAGCAATTGTAAAATATGGAGATATGCTAAAGGAATATTTTATGACATTAATTACAGTCAATGACCATAAATTCGCAGCATTGCACGGAGCAGTATGGTCTGGAGGATCATTTATCTATGTTCCAAAAGGAGTAAAGGTAAAAATGCCGTTACAGTCATATTTTAGGCTAAATGCGCCAGAAGCTGGACAATTTGAACATACCCTTATAATTGTTGATGAAGGGGCAGATTTACATTTTATCGAAGGATGTTCAGCGCCTAAATATCAAAAAAATGCATTGCATGCTGGAGCAGTGGAACTTTTTGTTAGAAAAGGGGCACGATTAAGATATTCTACAATTGAAAACTGGTCAAGAAATATGTATAACTTAAATACAAAAAGAGCATTGGTGGAAGAAGATGGAGTAATAGAATGGGTGTCAGGATCATTTGGATCAAGAGTTTCTATGCTTTATCCAATGAGTATTTTAAAGGGAGATCGTTCAAGATGTGAATTTACAGGAGTTACATTTGCTGCAGCTGGGCAATATTTAGACACAGGATGTAAAATTATTCATCAGGGGAAAAATACAAGCTCGACAGTTCATTCAAAATCCATTTCAAAAAATGGAGGAACAGCTTTTTACAGGGGGCTTTTAAAAGTTCTGCCAGAAGCAACGGGAACAAGGTCAACTGTAGAATGTGAATCATTAATGCTGGATAATGAATCAACTTCAGATACAATACCAATAATTGATATAAATAACGACAGTGTGGATATTGGACATGAAGCAAAAATTGGAAGAATAAGTGACGAAGCAATATTTTATTTGATGTCAAGGGGTATTAGCGAAGATGAGGCAAAGGCGATGATTGTAAGAGGATTCGTTGAGCCAATTTCAAAGGAATTGCCACTTGAATATGCAGTTGAATTGAATAAGCTGATTGAATTGGAACTAGAAGGGACAATTGGATAATTAAAAGATTTTAGATCTGTTTGATAACTATATGGATTTAAAATTGTATAAAATAGATATTATCTAGCAAGGGGTCTTGACCCCTTTTCAAAAAAATTACAAATACATTTATTGCTTAAAAAATGAGAGGAGAGAAAATGTTAGAAAAATCAAGCATACAGAATCTTGATAACAGCGATTACAGATTAAAAAAATCTTTGAAGAATATAAAAACGCTTGAAAAGGTTAATTGGAAAAAGAGTAGGCTATCAGTATGAAGAACCTGAAGCATTTAAAGAATTTAATAATTTGGAAATAAAAAAATGAAAAATCAGGATGGAGTTGTTATAAAAAAAATATAAATGAGTCGTTAGAAGAATTGGAAAAAAATTGAAAAATGACAATGATTATGGATTAGGAGATTTTTTTCAAAAAAACAAAATTTTCGCTTTTTTTATAACGAAGGGAAATATTTGAAAATTGAAGAAAGAAAAAAATTGATAAGCCAATTTATTTAAATTATCATACAAATAAGGAAAAATAACTTTTTTTAGTTGACTATAATGTAATTGAAGTGGAGGATTTTGCAAAAAGTTACAGTAATTATTAATTATGATTCACTAGATGAAACACCAGTTTATCATAATGGAATTATCAAAGTGGTTACTGGAAGAAATTCAGAAGTAAAAATTATAAAAAAATACAGACATTAAATACAAAAAGCTCTAATTTTGAATCATCGAAAAATTGAAACAATGGGACAAGGGAAAAACTGAATATTATAGTGTTGAGTTAGGTGGGAAAAATTAATGCGATAAGCCATAAATCGTATCTTGAAGAAGATTCATCAGAAGTTTATGTATGGCCTGCATATCTTGCTGATGAAGAAAGAAAACTGGATCTGGAATATTCGGTAGTATTTCGTGGACGTAGAACGATTGGGGAGCTTCAGGCAAGGGGAGCTGTAAAAGATACTGCTAAAAAGGTATTTCGTGGAAATCTTTACTTTAAGCAAGGTTCTAGCAAGTCTGAAGGGCGTGAAGGAGAATTTGCGATTTTATTAAATGATGAAATAAAAGCTGATTCGATTCCAACGTTATTTTGCAGTGAAGATGACGTTATTGGAGAACATGCCGCTTCTGTTGGAAAAGTTGACGAGGCTAAATTATTTTATTTAATGAGCCGTGGACTCTCTGAAAGCAGGGCAAAAAAATTAATAGTCGAATCTTCATTCCGTCCAATAATGGATAACATTGATGATGAAAAATTGAGAGATAAATTATTTGATGAATTGGAAAGAAGAATTTAAAAAGGAAGTTAAGAAGTAAGAATATTAAGTTTGAAAAAAATACCCGCAAAAGTGATATAATTTTTGTATTGCTTGTGGGTAAAATTGTAATTACAAGGAGGGAAAGATGGATTATAGAAAAAGAATTTCCAATATTTAAAAAAATAGAAATAACCATTATCTAGATACAGCGGCAACTTCGCAAAAAGCCAAAAAGAGTCCTAGATAAAATTATGGAATATTATGAGAAAATATAATGGAAATCCAGGACGTGGTTCGCATACATTGTCTATGGAAGCCCTCAAATTTGATGGCAAATGCACGTAAAACTGTACAAAAAGTTTATTAATGCAAAATATCCTGAAGAAGTGATTTTTTTACAAAAAAATACGACAGAATCAATTAATTTGATAGCTTATTCCTATGGAATGGAATTTATAAATGAGAATGATGAAATAATACTGGGAGTTTCCAATCATCATGCAAATATTGTGCCGTGGCAATTTGTGGCTAAAAAGAAAAATGCCAAGATAAAATTTGTATATCTTACTGAAAATGGACAATTTGATATTGAAGATTTTAAAAGTAAATTGTCTGATAAAACGAAACTTGTGGCGATTTCTGCCGTGGTAAATGTTACAGGAGTTATTCAGCCGATAAAAGAGATTATTGAAATCACACGTAATAAAAATAAAAATGCACTTGTTCTTGTGGATGCTGCACAGTCAATGCTGCACTTTAGACACGATGTTCAAGATTTAGATGCAGATTTTCTTGTATTTTCAGGGCATAAACTGTTTACACCGATGGGAATCGGAGTTATGTATGGTAAAAAGGAGCTTCTTGAGAAAATGCCGCCTTTTTTGTATGGTGGAGATATGATTGAGTTTGTAACGGAGCAGGAATCGACATTTGCACAGCTTCCTAACAAGTTTGAAGGCGGGACTCAAAATGTGGAAGGTGCTGTAACTTTGGAGGAAGCGATTAATTTTATTGAAGAAATAAGTTATGAAAAAATCAATGAAATTGAAAATTCGCTTACAAAAAATGCTTTGGAGAAATTGAAAAAATTAGATTTTGTGGAAACATATTTTACAAAGGATGTTGAACATGCTGGAATTATCGCTTTTAACGTGAAAAATGTACATTCCCACGATGTGGCATTTATATTGGATTCCTATGATGTGGCAGTTCGTTCAGGGCATCATTGCGCTCAGCCTTTGATGAGCTACTTGGGAATACCATCGTGCTGCCGTGCTAGTTTTAGCATTTACAATAACGAAGAGGATATTGATAAATTGATAGAAGGACTTTTTAAAAAGTAAAAAGAAGTTTTTTTGGATTGTAGAAAAAAAATAAAAAAATAAAAAAATTTGAAAAGAAGGTTATTATGAATTTAGAGAAAATTTATCAGCAGACAATATTAGAATACAGTAGACGTAGAGAATTAAACCGTGAAATTGAAAATCCGACATTTGCTGAAAGAGGGCATAATCCAAACTGTGGAGATGACTTAACTTTGGAAATAAAAACTGATGAAAATGACATAATAGCAGATGCCGCATTTATCGGTTCTGGATGTGCCATTTCAACAGCTTCTATGGCTATGCTGATTGACTTGATAAAAGGAAAGTCGATGGAAGAGGCAAAAGAAAAGGTAGATTTATTTTTTTAAAATGATGAAGCAAGAGGAAAAGCTGACAAGTGAAGAAAGTAAAAAGCTAGGAGATGCAGTACTTATGGAGTATGTAGCTCAAATGCCTGCAAGAGTCAAATGCGCTACGTTAAGCTGGCATTCGTTAAAAGTAATTGTAGAAAAGAGTGGAAAATAAAAAAAATAAAAAATAATAATAAAAAAAGCTGTATCATAAATATCTATGAAGCAGCTTATTTTTTTATCTTTTTTTACTAAATTTTTATTAAACATCCCAATTTTTACTTAAATTAAATTTAAAAATCTCCAAATTTATTTATTCTTTCTGAAGGTTTTTACAGTAAATTCACCTAAAAATATCATACCTGAGATTAAAATAAGAAAGAAATATATCAGGTTTACATTGGAGATTTAAAAAAATTCCAAAAAGTCAAGGGCTGAAATTTTTAAGATTCCCATTAATGCTATATTTTTCCTGAGGAAACAAATTTTTTTGTAAATCAAACTTATCTTCTATTCTTAAATTTTTCTGCAATTTCTTCAGATGCAGGATTTTTCCGAATTATTAGAAATTAATTCTGTATCTGTATTTTTCTGTTGCCAGTTGTTCATTTGAAATATTTTTTTCATCTGAAGCAGTTTCGGTTTCAGGAGTATTTACTGATAATATCAGATTTTTCAAAAATTTTTGCGGCAAATTGCCTGGAACATTTGGAATATCAGTTGCTATCATTATAAAGCCTGCATTCCGTTCTTTAGACAGTTTTAGCAAGGTTTCGTATTGTTCAGGCGTTGCCGAATGAATAACATGGACAATACGGTTTGCATTTTTAGGATCGTTTTCAAAGTTATAAGTTCTTGGTGTCCAGTGGTTGATGTAATTATCGGCTGATTGTTCGCTTGTTAGCCATAAATCAGAGTATTTAGACATTGCATCGGTTATTGTGCCGCCAGGATTTGCAACTACGATTGAGTTGGGATACTTGTTTTTTTATAATTATATATTTGTTCCATATAGTCGACTTCCAGTGGATTTGTTCCTGACGAGATTTCATCAATAAAAAAAATCCAGAAATATTGTTTGAGCCGTAAAACTGTATGTATTTATCAATTTCAGAAGTTACTTTTTTTATACTTTTTGTATATTCATCTGTTGTGACATATCCTAAATTTTTTTGATTCCCATTTCCTTATTTTTTTCTAATTTGAACAACATATTCATATTCTGCCTTGTCAGAAGGTCCATTTTCAGGATTAATAATAACATAAGGAACTGTTGTTTCAGTTTTTGTGGAATCTTTTTTTCATTAATTTTTTTCAGGCTCCGAAAAAGAATTATCAATTGGACTCTTATGAAACCCATTTGAATATCCAAAAATCTACTTTAAATTCATCTTCATTTTTTTCAAGTTATTTTTTTATAATATCATAAATTTCTTCATTTTTTTGAAAAATTTAATATTTTTTTATTTGATAAATTTCTTTTATTTCGAGATAATTTTTCATTTGAAATATTTATGGATGGAGCATTATTTGATTCCACTTTTTCTCCAAATCCTAAACCTGTCATTCCTGCTAAAAAAAGATGGGATCAAAAAAATTATTATTTTTTTAACTTTTTTTCTTCATATAGACCTCCTTCCTGAAATTTACTTCTTTTAATTTTTATACTAAATCCCATTTAAAAATAGAAATTATTATTTGATAACAAGAGATTTTTAGTCTCTTGCAAGAAAATTTATAGCCAGTTCGCTGTTTAAACGGGAAATAGCGTTAAAAGAATTTTTTTGACCAATAGAAATTATAAAATAATAAATTCGGACTGTTGAATTTGCTTTGTAGTCCGAATTAGAATATACTCGAACCCCATTAATACTGATCTAATTAATAGTGAATAAACTTTTGGGGATTTTTTTATTAAAATATTTTTGTTTATTTTAGCAATATATAATATCATTTTTATAATTTCAAGAAAAAAAATTTTTTTAATTTTTTTATGTTTCCATAGTTTTTCCAAGAATTATAAAACTTCGCTTTCATTAACGACAAGATCCAAAGTTATATCATGCCCTTCAATTGGCACTTCCTCAATCATTTGAAAATCATAGCAAACTCCGATAAACAAAGTATTCTTATTTTTTTCCCCTAACCTTATTTAGAAAAAGTGTCATAATATCCGCCACCAAATCCAATCCGATTTTTTTACTGGAATCAAACGCAAGTGCTGGAACAATCACAATATCCAGAATTTTTTTCATCATAAAAATCATCAGAAGAAGATTCGTAATACCCAAATTTATGCAAAAACAAGCTCATTTTTCATTATATTTGTTAATTTTTCATTTCCCTGATTTTTTTACTATTTACAATTTTTTTGAAATAAAAAAAAATTTTTTTCAGGATAAAGTTCTATCAATTTTTGTAATTCTCACTTCATTTTTTTCATATCCATAAAAAAATCATTATATTTTTGAGCATTTTTTTAAATATGGAGTTAAATTTTCTATAATTAATTCACTTTTTTTGTCTACTTCTTCAAGAGAAAGATTGCTTCTCTTTTCTAAAATCTGTCTTTCTAATTTCATCTTTTTTTATTTGTAAATCTGTTTTTTTGTTTTTTTCATATTAAAACGTTCTCCTTTATTTTTACCTTGTTTTCTTATCATTTGTAAAAAGTCTGTAAAATCTGATTAATACTAAATTTCATTTGAAAAAAATAAAAAAAGTATATTTTTATTTATTTTATTTTCATTGGAATCCCGGAAACTACAAGATACACTTCATCTGCTGTTTCAGCTACAATTTGATTCATTTTTCCCAGCAATCTCACGAAAATACCTTCCCAGCGGGTAACTTGGCACAAGTCCCCATTCCCAGCTCATTTGAGACAATTATAGCATTTTTCAAATTGATCTGCAACATTTAGCAGTTCAATTACTGAATGTTCCACATCTTTATTTAGTTTTTTTCTAAAGTTTGAATATACAATTTTTTCAAAAATTATCCCAGTCAATGTTCTGATTTTTCAAAAAAATTATATTAGTAATCATATTTGTAAGGCAGTCTACAAGCATATTGTTTTTTTATTTTTATCATTATTTTTCAAAAAAATTACTTAATTCATTTTTCAAAAATTTTTTTGTACGCCTCTACTGTAAACCACTCATCTTTTTCTCCTTTTTGTGCAAACGCACCTTTTTCCTTCATTTCTTCATCAAATACAAGCGATGTTGCCAAATATACATTTTTCTGCTTTCCATTATTTAATTTTAAAAGCATCTCTTCAGCAAATTTGCTTTTTTCCTGCTTTTTAGCTCCACCAGTAACAAAAAAATTAATCCCATTTTTTTCTCCTGTTTTTTATATTTCAATAGACTTATTCAATAACTATGCAAACTTGGAATTTAATAAAATAAATATCCTAAAAGCAGAAGTTTTGACCCCTTGTAAAAAAATAAAAAAACTTAGATTATATAGTGAACCCTATTTAGATTAAACTGCTAAAAAAATTATAAAAAAATTTAAGGTTTGAGTAAATTAGTCATAACTTCGAGTTTAGTTTTTAAAAAGCAGTTTTACTATAAAATGCATCTAAATAAAACTAAAAAAATTTTTATTTTTTTCTGCCAGTCATAGTAGCTTTGATTCAGGCTATAGGCTTGAAAAGCCGTTATTGTTTAACAATTTAGAAGCCAAATTTGCATAGGCGCAGTTTCTTCCTCTGCAATAAACAATGATTTTCTTATCTTTTTGGCAAATTTTTTTAATATTTTTCCTCAAGATGTTTCATTGGAATATTAATTGCATTTTCTATATGGCTTGAATTAAATTCATCTTCAGGCCGTAAATCTATTATTAATGTTTCATTTTGTTCAGCCATTTCATAAGCCTGTTCTAATGTAATAGGGCGGATTTTCATACAGCTGTCATTAAATTCATTATGTATTCGCTGAATATCTGCCAGCTGTTTTTCCCCCACTCCAATTAAAAGGTATACCAAGTCAATTATCTGCGTATTTGCAATTTCATAAACAACATAATTTCCCTTTTTCTCACTAATAACCAGATTTCCATCCTTTAAAATCTGTAAATGCCTAGAAGTATTTGCGATGCTCATTCCTGTTTCATTTGAAATGCTTTCCACAGTTTTTGCCCCTTGTACAAGCAGATCCAGTATTTCAATCCTTTTTTCGCTAGACAGGCATTTTCCAATTTTTGATAATCCTGAATACAGGCTATTTTTGTAATTTTCACATATTTTATCCATTTATTTATCTTCCTTTTCAATTATATACTCGAACTCGTAAAAATTAAACTGTTAAAAAAATCATATAAACTTAGGATTTGAGTAAAATAGTCATAATTTTTGAGTTCAGTTTTTAAATTGGTTTTTACTGTAATAGTAAAAATTTTTTTAAAGTCAAACTTGAATTTTTGCTTAAACTTCTAGCTCTGTATAATTTATACTATTTTCAATTTAAATTTTATATCGAATAAATGTGATATAACTTCCGTTTTTTTAAAATGAAATTTAGTTCAAATTAATTTAAATATTGATAAAGTTCAAGCATAATTTTTAAAAATTTTTAAATAAAAGTATTGACAATTTTTTTAAATATGATACTATTCAATTACTTTAATTGAATAGTTGATTTTTCTAAAAAAATAGTATAACACAAATTTTTTTAAAAAAATAAACTATAAATTTACTAACTTAAATAAAGAAAAAAATAAAAAAAGAAAGAGGATGATGTAAAATGGCATTAAATTTAAATAAAGATAATTTTGAAAAAAAGTATTGCAAATGGAGTGGCTCTAGTAGATTTTTGGGCTAGCTGGTGCGGACCTTGTAAAATGCAGCTTCCTATTATTGAAGAATTTTTCAGGAGAAATGGAAGGAAAAAGCTACAGTTGGAAAAAGTAAATGTAGATGAAGAATTGGAATTGGCACAATCTTTTGGAATCCAAAAGCATTCCTACATTAATTTTTATTCAAAGATGGAAAACCTGTTAAAAAAAATTAGTTGGATTACATTCAAAAGAAGCGCTTTATGAAGAAGTAAATCAAGTATTATAATTACAATCAGGTGAAAATAGGTTGTTAAAGAAATATTTATTTATAGGACAAGTCTAGCGGTTATTTTTTTCTGCTAGACTTTAATAATATAAAAAAAGGAATGGTGAAAAAAATATGTACGATTCAGTAATTATCGGATCAGGACCGGCAGGACTTACAGCCGCAATTTATTTAAGCCGTGCTGGACTAAAAAATATCGTAATAAATGGAATGGAGCCAGGCGGACAGCTTATAACAACAACAGAAGTTGAAAACTTTCCGGGATTTCCACAAGGAATTTCAGGACCGCAATTAATGGAAGATATAAAATCTCAATCCCAAAATTTTGGGACTGAATTTTTGCAAGCGGTGGTAAAGGATATTAAAGATGTTGAAAATAATGGGAAAAAGACATTTGAATTACATTTAGATAATGGAAATGTTGTAGAAACAAAGACAATAATTTTATCAACAGGGGCAAGTGCAAAATATCTTGGAATTGAAAATGAAAGGGAAAATATTGGAAAAGGAGTCAGCGCCTGTGCTACTTGTGATGGATTTTTCTATCGTGGAAAAGAAGTGGTTATAATTGGCGGGGGAGATACTGCAATGGAAGAGGCTTTATTTTTAACAAAATTTGTAAATAAAGTTACTATTATTAATAGAAGGGAATTTTTACGTGCTTCTGCAATTATGCAAAAAAGAGCAAGAGATAATGAAAAAATCGAGTGGAAGCTGGATTACACGCCTAAAAAAGTATTGGCAGATGAAAAAGTTACAGGAATTGAACTTATAAATAATAAAAACCGGAGAAATCTGAAACTTTTAAAAACAGATGGAATTTTTTTGTAGCAATTGGAAGAACTCCAAATACAAAATTTCTTGAAGGAAAAGTTGAAATTGATGACAGAGGCTACATTATGACAAAGGGAAAATCTTCTAAAACAAGCACTTCTGGAATTTTTGCAGCAGGAGATGTTCAAGATAGTAAATATCAGCAGGCGATTGTTGCGGCAGGAAGTGGAGCAATTGCGGCGCTTGATGTGGAAGAATATTTGAGGGAAAATAATTTATAATTTTTTTAGATTGAAAAATATATTTGAAGAAACTGTCTTAAATTAGATAGTTTCTTTTTTTGTTTTTAAATATATATTCAAACTTATTTAAAATTAAACTATTAAAGATCATATAAATTCAGGGTTTGAGTAAAAATAATCATAATTTTTTTGAGTTCAGTTTTTTTAAAGCAGTTTTACTATAAATATTCTGAGGCAAGGAGTTTTTGAGCCTTTGTGAAATAAAAAAATTAAGTTGTCGAACAGGTCTGTAATAAAAAAAGTGAAAAATTAAGAATTGAAAAAAATATTTATCATTGAAGTTTTAGTGGCGATATGATAAAAATTTTTAAATGAAATCATAGTAAAACTAATTTAGAAAAAAACTATGGATATTTATTCAATCCCATGTTTGATTTGAAACAGATTGATATTAAAAAGGATTTGAGTATAAAAAGAAAAAAAATGAAAATAGAGGTAAATTGATGAAAAGTAGTAATCTTATAAAAAGAAGATAGAATTGGATTTTTTTAATATTTCATATGTTTGTTATTGCGTTTGTGCTATTTTTTTAAAAAAAGTGTGGTGACTTTTTCCAAATGATGCATTGGAAATGAAATTTTTTTAGAATGTCTGCTTATGGGAGTGTATATTTATACATTTTTTTACGGCAAAAAAATTTATTTAGAGTGGTTAAATTCGTATATGATTTTTTTGTATACGCTGTTTTTTTGTTTAATTTTACAAGGATATTTCTGGATATTGTGAATTATAAGGAATTTGGATGGGCTACGAAGTTTGCTAACTTTTACTTTTTTTATTATGACGTGAGAAATGAGATAATAACAGTTTTTTTGCTTGTCTTATTGTTTACACATTTGGGATTTTTTTATTGGAATTTCAAATGAGAAAAATTAGTGAAATAAGAAGCAGCATAACGCTTGAAAGCAGAAGAATGTTTACGGATATTGGAATGGCTTTATTTATAATCTCATTGCCTGCTTTAGCCTACAAAAATGTTCATACAGTTAAGAGTAATATTACATGCTGGATATGAGGCTTATTATACTGGGATTTTTAAAGGGCGTCGATTATCCTGCATTTACAAAAAGGTTCTGGAACAGTAATGACAATCGGATTTTTTTAATATTTTTTTAATTTCTATTCCATCCAAAAGAAAATTTTTGACAATTTCTTCCCTTTATCTTATGGTAAAACTGCTGGATTCATTCAAGGGGGCAAGAGCAATATTTTTGACACAGCTGCTTTTTATAATGTGGTATTATGCAAAAGTTTATGGAATCAGGATAAAAGCTAAGACAATGGTAAAATTGGTAGGATTTACAGTGATTTTCTCACAAATTCTAGTATCTATCCGAAGTAAAAAAATATTCAGTTTAGATTTAATAAACACAATTTACAATTTCCTGTTTTCTCAAGGTGTAAGCTACCTTGTCCTAGGCTACACAATTAACTTCAAGCATAACATTGTTGGACATGGAAGCTATCCGTACATTTTGCAGGGACTGTTAGGTTTCCAACCACAGTCGCTTGAAACTCTTGAAACAACAAATTCACTTGCAGACAGATTAACATATTACCTAAATTCAGGAGCTTATCTAAAAGGTGAAGGAATTGGTTCAAATTACATCGCTGAAATGTATGATTTAGGATATATCTGGTTAATTATAATTTCAATTTTACTTGGAATTGCAATTATAAAAGTATGAAAAAAATATGTTGTAAAAAAAATAGATTTTTTTATTATTGACAAGTTATTACTTTATCCCAAATTTATTTTTACATCCCAAGAGGTTCATTCTTTGGAGAAGGATTAATAAAAAAATATGGCAATGCTAATTGCAGTTTACGTTCTAGTCTTTAGCTTTGATTATATGTACAGGAAGATTGAGGAAAAAGAAGGAACTGATTTGATTTTTTTAGGGAGTTGAGTAAGATTGAATGAGCAAGAATTGGTATTTAAAGTTCATTGGGTAGAGAAGTTAAAAATGGTGTTTAAACTGATTTATATTCCATTATTGTTTTTTTGGGAGTGGAGATTTTCTTTTGGATTTTTTTCAATAAATGAAATATTTTTTTAAATGCTTTTTTTGACTGTTCTGCTTTCAATCATAATATTTTTTTAATTTTATCTATTTTTTTGTTTTTAACAAAAAAAATTGAAGTCCTTGACGATATTTTTGACATATTATGAAAGAGGAAAAGAAGTTTTGGTTTAGGAGAATAGGAAAAAGATAATGTTAGGATATTTAATGAGAATAATTTATTTTATGGTGATGTTAAATATCTTTATCAATAGATTATTATTATGTTGTTATTTCTTTATTTGGAAAGAAAAAAATTGCTTAAAAACTTGAAAAAAATTATTTGTAAATTTCAACTTGAAAAAAAGGAAATTGAAAATATAGTATTTGAAATTTCAAAAAAAGAATTATTTATAGAAAAAAATACAAAGATATTTTTTTAAAAATGCTATTATTATAATAATTTTTTTATCTTCATAGTAGTTAAATATTCTGATAATATTTTTTTGAATTACTTTTTTTGATAATTATTATTTTTGGGAGTTATTATTTTAGAGATTATTTCTTTAATTAGAATGAAAAATTTGTACACCGAAAGTTATAAAAAAATATTTAATAATTTTTATAAGTGTTGATGATGAAAAAAATACAGTAAGTATGATATAAAAAAAGTTGATGATTACAAGTCCGAATACAAAAAGTGGAACAATAGATTTTGGATACAGAATGTTAAAAAAATTTTTTTGGAAATAATGAAAAAAAGATTTATACACTAATTACTTCTAAAAAAATTCAGAGTTTAAAAAAATGAGGATTACGAAACTTTTTATGGAGAAATAGTGAAATTTTGTATTGTTAATGGAATTGAGTATGAGTTGGTGTAGAAAAAAATAGGAGTTTAACGTTGATGGAAGTAGAAAATATAAAAAAATAATAAACGGAATAAATGACAATAATAAAAATGATATAGTCAAATGGACTAATGAAAAAGGAAAAGATTTCCTTGAGCAATGGGCTGGAAAAAGCCTTGATTTTCCGCTTACAGAAAGCCAAATTGATGATTTGAAGGATATTTACTCGATTTTTTGTGAAAATGAATTTGTGGGGATTATTCAGAAAATACGAAAAAGAAATGAATAATATCCATATTGGGCGATTTTCTGATTAATCCTGAACTTACTGGAAAAAGGACTTGGAAAAAGGGCTTTGTTGGAATTTATAAGTTTGATTTTTCAAGAAAAGAATGTAAATTCTATTACGTTAAATGTGTTTGATTATAATGTGGGGAGCAAAAGAAATTGTATGAGAAAGTTGGATTTAAAGTTGTGAATATTACTGAAAAAAATCCGATGAGAAAAGTATATGATGATTAGAAAAAAAGGTGAAAAAAATAGGAGAAAATGATGATAGAAAAAAATATATTATGTCTGGGTTGGAAATGCCAAAAAAAGCCTGATATTTTTCTATAAATGTTTGGAATCTTGGAAAAAGAATTTGCCTGATTTTTGAAATTATAGAGATAAATGAGAAAAAAATTTTTGATATGGAAAAAGCATCTTTCAAAAAAATAGATTCTTTTCAGGAATGTTATGAAAGAAGGCTTTGGGCTTATGTTTCAGATTATATGAGAGTGCATTTTATGTATGAAAATTCGGGAATTTATGTTGATACAGATATGGAAATAATTAAAAAAATTTGACACCGATTTTTAGAAGAAAAAGATTCTTTTTTAAAAATCCAGAAAATGAGAAATTAAAAAAATGGATTTTTTTATTAAATAGTGCAAGAACACTCGTGACTTTAGTCGTGAAATGAATTGCACGAAAATTTTAGTAAGCATATAGGGAAACTTGTATGTAGACACGGAGCAAAACCGTGCAACAAAGAAACTGAACTGCTGGGAACTCTTAAAGCTGGTATAACCACAACATAATATCTAAGTGAAAACATGGTATAAGTGTGATGGTGGCGAAAGCAGAAAAAATATACTAGATGATGCAAGGTTAAATCCTAAACATTATGATAATAGACAATCAGCAGCTAATCCTGAAAAGGAAAGTTCAACGACTATCCCTCGTGAGGGGAGTACAATACAAGCGATTGGTATTGGAAGTGGTTTCGCCTAAGTCCTTGAAACAGGATATGGATAAGATATAGTCTGTGCTTGTTAGAGATAACAAGAAGTTCATAAGAGAACTGCGTAAGTAGTAGCGTACTTATGTGAACGACGCTTCCCGCTGCTGCGGGGTTTTAAAAACTTTAAAAATATTTAAAAAATATTACTTTTTAATAGATAAAATGTAGAATATACGGTATAATTATCTCGTGATGAAAAAGGAGGTGATATCTATGTATTTAACTTTAAAACAACAGGTAAAAACATCTTAGTAAAAAGGAGTTTAGAAATTTAAAATATTTGTGCCATATAGCTAAGAATTTAAAGAATCAGGCTATATACAATGTTAGACAATACTATTTTTGAAAATAAAAAAAGTATTTAAGTTATAATGAAAACTATAAAATACTTAAAAAAACAGCGAGAACTATAAGAAGTTAAATTCCAATATGGCGCAACAAATTCTAAAAAGAAGTAGATGGAAGTTTTAAATCATTTTTTTGGACTTTTTAAAAACTTGCTAAGAATGGTCAATATAATTTTAAAGATATAAAATTACCTAAATATCTTGCTAAAGATGGATTTACAACTCTTGTTATAGGTTTTGTTAGATTAAAAGATGGTATGCTGATAGTTCCTTATTCAAATTCATTTAGAAAGACACATAAAGGAAATCGCAGTAAAAACTACCACCAGTATTAAAAAAACAAGAAAATAAAAAGAGATTAGAATAATACCAAAACAACATTCTAGGTACTTTGAAATTCAATACATTTATGAGGTAGAAGGAGTTCAAAGGGAATTAAATAAAGAAAATGTACTAGGAATAGATTTAGGTATAAATAATCTTTGTGCTTGTGTTACAAATGCTGGAGCTTCATTCATAATAGACGGTAGAAAATTAAAGTCAATAAATCAGCACTACAACAAGACAAATGCAAAGTCGCAAAGCATAAAAGATAAGCAAAAGATAGAGCATATAACATTAAGACAAAAGAGAATAGCTAGAAAGAGAAATAATCGTATAAATGATTATCTTTCAAAAGCGGCAAGAATAATTGTAAATTATTGTCTTAATAATGATATAGGAAGAATAGTTCTAGGATATAACGAGAATTTTTCAAAGAAAAATCAAATATAGGGAGTATAAATAATCAAAATTTTTGTAAATATACCATATGGAAAAATTAAGAGATAAATTAATATATCTATGTAAACTATATGGAATAGAATTTAAACTGCAAGAAGAGAGTTATACATCAAAAGCAAGTTTCTTTTGATGGAGATGAAATCCCAATATATGATAAAGAAAATCCGCAAGAATACATATTCAGTGGAAAAAGAATAAAAAGAGGACTATATCAAACAAGTAAAGGCTATCAATTAAATGCAGATTGTAATGGAGCATTAAATATATTAAGAAAAAGTAAAGTTGTGGACTTAAGCGTCCTATACAATAGAGGTGAACTGAACACACCTAAAAGAATAAGGATAGCATAGGACTATCAAACTTCTTGGAAAATTTTTAAATATTTTTAAAGATTTTAGAACCCTGCGACTTTAGTCGTGGGAGGTTCAGAGGTTATGAAGATGAAAAGCATATAAGTGTTGGGATTTTTGGGACAACGAAGCATAATGAAGTGTTGAAGGATATTAAAGAGTTTTATGAAAAAGAGATTTGGGAAAAGCCAGTTTGGACGATTCCCAAAATATTTACGTATGTTTTTTTGAGAAAAAAAGTATAATTTGAGCGAGAAAAGAAAAAATTTATTGGAAGATGGGAAAATAGTGATTTTTCCGAAAGAATATTTTTATCCTTACGGGTTTCATGAAAAATATACAGATGACTGCATAAAATCTGAAACTTATGGGATACATTGGTGGAATGACAGCTGGAGCAGCTTGAAGGCTAGGTTATTTTTTTGGAAGCAAAGCATTTATCAGGAATAAAAAAATTGGTGAAAAAGACTAGAATAATTGCCAGGTATTATTTGAAGGAAAAACATAAATAAAAAGACAAAGGAAAAAAATAAAGTTGGTAGATACTAAAAAAAGTGATATAATGGAATGAAATATTTATATAATAAACAAAGGATTAGGAGAAACAAAAGAAAAAAATGAGCAAATTTGAAAAAAGTATTATTGTCACTTATGATTTTGTGGGAGCGACTGTCAGTTGGGCAAAGGAATTTAAGATGATGACGTATAATATTTATGGGGCAAGACTTACAAACGGACAGAAATTGGGAGAAAGCATAAAGCCGTATGCACCTGATTTTATATCACTTCAGGAAGTTGATAAATTTACGAAAGAGAAGCAATTTTAAGGGATGTGACATCTGATATTGCAAAAAGTTTTGGGATATGATTATTACTTTCAAAAAAATCTAGAGATTATGATGGCGGAGAATATGGAATTTCATTTATTTCAAAAATATCCGCTTGAAAAAAATATACACTTATGAATTGCCATCGGAAGGCGTGGAAAAAAGACAGCTTATTGTTGCGGAACTTTCTAAAAAGACTTTTGGAGAAAAAGTTCTGGTGATGAATACACATTTGGACTTTAAGCCAAATATAAAGCCTGAAGAAATGGAATCAATTGATTTGCTTACGAAGTTTTTTGATAAAAATGATGTAAAATTCATAAGTGGAGATTTTAATTTTTTGCCATCAACAAAATATTATAGCCAAATGACAAAAGACTGGAGAGATACTTATATGGAATCTAATATTAGCGGTGTGAGATCGCTTTCAGATCCAAGAATTGACTATATCTTTTGGAAACCAGTCTAAAAAGTGGAAGGTAAAATCTAGCTATTTTATTAACGATGCAACTCAAGACTGGACAAAATTATCGGATCATCTTCCATATATAACAACTGTGGATATAAAATAAAAAATTAAAAAATAAAAGGAGATATAAAATATGAAGGTTTCCCTTGTAATGCCGACAATTAATGTCACAACTGAACTTGAATTGTTTTTAAAAAGTCTGAAAACACAGACTTATAGGGATTTTGAACTGATTGTGGTGGATCAAAATGAAGGAAATGAAGTTTTTGAAATTGTAAAAAATTATGAAGAGGAATTTAAGATAAAATATGCGAAAAGTGATGAAAAAGGGCTGAGTTTAAACAGAAATAGAGGGTCTTGTACTTATGGAAGGGTGAAATTGTGGGATTTCCTGATGATGACTGTGAATATCAGCCTGATACTCTTGAAAAAGTTGTTACTTTTTTTGAAAAAAAGAAAGATTATCGAATTTATTCATGCCGTACACTTGAACGTGGGAAAACTTATGGAACAGGTGTTATGGAAAAAAAGGATATGGAAATAACAAAGAATAATGTGGATAAAACTGTAAAAGTCCATTACTTTTTGTGAAATTATGAAAAAAAGATGATATTATTTTTATTTGATGAAAGTTTAGGAGTTGGTGCAACTTTTGGAAGCGGGAGAAGAGACTGACTATGTACTGACATTGCTTCATAAGGGCTATAAGGGAAGATATTTTGCAAACGACATAATTTTATCATCCAGCCAAAAAAAGGAAACTATAGTGATCTGGAACGTGCCTATAAATATGCTCTAGGGATTTTGGAGCATTGGTAAAAAAAGGAAGTGAAAAGGCAGAAAAAAACAGATTTTATATTCTGAAAATACTGGAAACGGCAATTTAGAAGTTTTATTGGAATGCTCATTACTAAAAAAACAAAAAAAGTATCATAAAGTTGTGATGAAAGGGTAGAAAAAGTTGGATATACAAAATACAAAAATTTAAAAAAATAGGAGAAAGAAATATGGATAAGATAAAATGCTTTGATAAATATGATAATAGCTTATCTTATTTATCCATTTAACAAAGGCAAGTTCAAAAATAGAAATATTTGGCTTGTGGGCGGAAATGCAGGAGAGCTTTTTGTGGATAATGGACGTGCGATGTATGAATATTTACGGTCAAAACAGCAGGAGGAAATATACTGGGTAATAAATAAAAAAATGCTAAAATTGCTAAAAAAATTCCAGGAGAAAAACTGATAAAAGGAAGTGTAAAGAGCTACCTTTATTTTATGAATGCAAAAGTTGCGTTATTTTCCCATTCAATTTCTGCAGATATTGCCCCGTACCTTTTTGTAGTGCCGTTAATAAACAAATTTCACAAAAAAATATTTAAAGTATTTCTAAATCACGGAACAGTAGGCTTTAAAGTACGTCAAGCAATGAATCCAAAGACGGCAAAAGTGGCAGAAGCCCTTGTAAAATCCTATGATTTAAATATCTGCGACTCAGAATTTGAAAGAAAAAGTGAAAACAGAAGTCTGGTGGGAAGTGCCGAAAGAAACAGCAGTTATAACAGGTTATCCAAGATATGACAAATTATATAACTTGGAAATCGCTGAAAAACAAATATTTTTTTATGCCAACTTGGCGAAACTGGCTAAAAATCAGAAAAATCAAAAAAATTTGAAGATACAAAAATATTTTTCAGAATATCTCAAATTTAATTACAGATAAAAAAATTAAATGATTATCTGGAAAAAAATAATATTAAATTGAATGTCTACATTCATCAATTAATGCAGGATCATTTAAAAAAATTTTTGGAAATATAAAACTTGGAAAAAAATATAAGAATACTTCCGAAAGAAGTAAATATAACTGAGGAACTGCAAAAATCAAAAATTATTAATAACAGACTATTCAAGCGTAGCCTACGACTTTTATTATCTAAACAAGCCAATTATCTTCTTCCAGTTTGATAAACGTGAATATGAAGAAAAAGTTGGATCTTATGTGAATTTAGATAAGGATTTGTTTGGAAAGCAGGTTAAAACTGTGGAAAAAAATGTGTAGAGGAAATTATTGAGATTTCTGAAAATTATTTTCATTATGATAAGGAGATGAAGCAGAAATCTGATAAGTTACGAGAGAAGTTTCTTTGAAGTATGTGGATAAAGGAAATTGTGAAAGAGTTTATAGTGAAATTTTTAAAAAGGATAAATTAAAACTCGATTTTTTTATTAAGGATTTATAACATATGTTGTTATTAATAAATATTTTCTTTGTATTATTAAGTTTTTTTCTTTATTTATTTTTCGCAGGATTGCTCATTGCCGCAAAATCCTTATCTTGCAGTAAAGGTTTATCTTAATAATTAAAATTGTGGCAAGATTGCTACGCAATACCTATGGTTGACTACGACTTTTTATTTGCCCAACTCCGAAACTCCTCCTTTCAGTCGTCAAACAGTCGTAGTTGAACAAATAAAAAGCTCCGTCGGTTTTTAAAATAAAAAAAATTTATTTTGTATAAAGAAAAAAATATTTATTAATTTTTTTAAAAAAAATTGAAAAATAAACTATGATAAAATTTAAGAACGAAAAAAAATAAAGATAGAACAGAGGTAAAAATAACAATGGCAGATACACCGCTTATGAAGCAATATAAGGAGATAAAATCAAATTTTGAGGATTCTATATTGTTTTTTAGATTGGGTGATTTTTATGAAATGTTTTTTGAGGATGCGGTAAAGGCGTCGAAGGAGTTGGGACTTACCCTTACTTCGAGAAATAAGGAAAAAAATGCAGATGTTCCGCTTGCGGGGATTCCGTTTCATTCGGCAGATTCATATATAACAAAACTTGTTTCAAAAGGGTATAAAGTTGCGATTTGTGAGCAGACAGAAGATCCAAAGATGGCAAAAGGAATTGTAAAACGGGAAGTTGTGAAGATTATAACGCCAGGGACAGTTGTGGATGTGGAGGCACTTGATGCCAAGAGCAATAATTACTTGATGAGTATTTTGAAAGTTGAAAATAAACTTGGAATTGCGTATATTGATATAACGACTGGGGAGTTTAAGGTAACGGAAGTTGAAAAGGATGATGATTTTGTAAAATTATTTAATGAACTCAATAAGATTGAGCCTAAGGAAGTGCTTGTAACAGAGGATTTTTATGGGGAAATTAAGGAAAAGTTAGATGATTTTTTTACAAAAAAATGATTCTGTTGTGACTTTTGTGAATAAAGTTCGGGATAGTGCTAAATATCTTATGGAGTATTTTGAGATTGTGTCGCTGGAAAGTTATGGAATTAAGGATAAAAAAGGGATAATTGGAGCTGCTGCAATGGCGCTTGATTATGTGGCTACTATGCAGGTTGAGCATGAATTGACTGTGGAGAAAATTGAGTTTGTGAATATTTCCAATTATGCTGAAATAAATGCGATTACAAGCAGAAATTTGGAACTTTTGAAAAATCAGAGAGAAAAAACTGTGTACGGGTCGCTTTTGTGGGTTCTGGATGAGTGTAAAACTTCGATGGGAACACGGCTATTAAAGAGATTTATAAATAATCCGCTTTTTGAATATTGATAAAATAAAGAAAAGGCAGGAGGATGTTCAGTATTTTATTGATAATATCTTGATTCGTGAAGATTTGAGGGAGAAACTTGAAGATATTTATGATCTGGAGCGGCTTCTGGGGAAAATAATCTTTGGGAGTGAAAATGGGAAAGATTTGACGGCATTGAAAAAGACAATAAAAATCAGCTGTTGAAATAATGAAAAATTTTGGAAAATACTGATTTTTTTAAGAGTATAGATGTAAATATTTTGTTTGAGTGTTATAAAATAATTGATGACAGTATAAATGAAGATGCACCGTTTTCTGTGAGGGAAGGCGGAATTATAAAATCTGGGTACAGTCAGGAATTGATGAAATTAGAAATATTATGAATTCCGGGAAGGACTTTTTGCTGGATATTGAGCAAAGGGAAAGAGAAGCGACTGGAATTAGAAATATGAAAATAAAATTCAACAAAGTTTTTTTGGTTATTTTATTGAAATTACGAAGTCAAATCTGAATATGGTGCCAGAGCATTACATAAGAAAGCAGACACTTTCAAATTCAGAGCGGTATATTACGCCTGAGCTGAAAAAATATGAGGATACGATAATAAATTCTAAAGCAAAAATCGAAAATTTGGAATATCATTTATTTAAGGAAGTTAGCAGGAAAGTAAAAGAGCATCGGAAAATTTTGTCAAAATTAGCGGAAAGGCTGGCATATATTGATGTGGTGGTGTCTTTTGCAGTGAATGCCATTGAAAATGATTATGTGAAACCTGAAATGAGTGAAGAATATTCCTTTGAAATTGTGGATGGAAGGCATCCAGTTGTGGAAAAATTAATTGGAAGGACAGATTATGTTTCAAATGATACGATTTTTACTGAAAAAGAAAGCTTTGTCGTGCTGACAGGGCCTAATATGTCAGGAAAATCAACGTATATGAAGCAAATTGCACTAATTTCCATAATGGCTCAAATCGGTTCGTTTGTGCCTGCTGGAAAGGCGAGGTTGTCGATTATAGATAAGTATTTGACGCGAATTGGGGCTTCTGATGATATTTTGACTGGGCAGAGTACGTTTATGGTGGAAATGAGCGAGGTTTCCAACATTCTGAACAATGCGACTGAAAAAAGTCTTATTATATTAGATGAAGTTGGACGTGGAACTTCCACAACCGATGGAGTTTCCATAGCGACTGCCATTTCAATGTATATTCACGATAAAATCGGTGCTAAGACAGTTTTTGCAACACATTATCATGAACTTACTGATTTGGAAAATAAATTTTCACATATTGTAAATTATCGGATAGAAGTGGATGAAAAACAGGGAAAAGTAATGTTTTTACGAAATATTGTGAAAGGTGGAGCGGATAAGTCTTATGGGATTGAAGTGGCAAAATTGGCTGGACTTCCAAAGGAGATACTTGTTGAAAGCAGGAAAATTTTAAAAAGGCTGGAACAGAAGAAGGAGCTTATTGAGAAAACTGTGGATGTTCGCCAGCTTTCGCTTTTTGGTGAAAATTTAGAATTTGAAGATGATTTTGAGGAAACTGAAAAGGATTCTGAAAATAATCAGTTTTATGAGGAAAAATTGTTGCAAATTGAAAAAGAGAAGGAAAGTTTGCAAGAAATTGTGAATAAGATAGAAGATTATGATATAAATAATATTACGCCGATGGATGCGATGAAATTTTTGTTTGAACTGAAGGAAAATATGAAAAAAGATAATTAAAATAGGAGAAAAAAATAATGTGGAAGAAAATAGGTTATGGAGGGCTTATATTAATACTGATATATTTTTATATATGCGGTATTCTTTAAAAAAATTCCGGCACCACTTGATCAGATGCAAAAGGATATGAAGGCTAAAAAGGTTGTGTACAGGTTAAGGGATGAAGCGATTGTTTATGCTGATGAGCAAATTGGATCTGAAGGAGATGAAGTCATCAGGTTTAAAAATGTAATCGTGGATCTTGTAAAAAAACAGATGGTAATTTCCGGGAAAGAAGGGATTGTAAATACCAAGACGCTTGATGTTTCATTGATGAAAAAAGTTGTTGGTACAACAAAGGACAGAAAGTGGGAAATTTATACAGAACGGGTGGATTATAAAAAGCAGGGAGATCAGCTAATTTCACCAGTAAAAACAAAACTGGTAAATACCTTTGACGATACTTTTTCTGAAGCGGATAAAGTTGAAACGACAACGAAGTTTGAAACGATTGTAGCGACAGGGCATGCAAAATATAATAATAAAAAAGACAAAAAAACTATGACAGCAGATAAGATTACGTATAATGATCCGACAAAGGTAAGTTTTGCAGAAGGTCATGTTGTCTATAAGGAAGAAAAAACTAAAAGAATGCTTACAGCAGATAAGATGCGATATGATGACATTAATAAAATAGGAAATGCAGAAGGTCATGTGCATTACACTTCTCCTGAAAGCAAGCTGGATGCTCAAAAGGCGGATTATTATATGAATGGTGATGATGAAAGAGTAGAAGGTTTTGGAAATGTTGTTTATACAGGGAAAGAAAGTGTAATTACAGCAGACAGTGCCGTATATTTCATCAAGAAAAAACAAATTAATGGAAATGGACATGTTGTTTATAAGAGCAAGGAAAGTGTAATTACAGGAGACAGCGCTGTTTATCTTGTTGACAAGAAACAAGTTGATGGAAGAGGACATGTTAGATATACGGGAAAAACTATGATAATTACAGGAGATCATGTTTTTTATGATAAAGTTGCCAATATAATAACTGGTGATGGAAATGGTACTTATAATTACTTGCCGAGAAGAACGACAGGAACTTATAGAAGTGGAGTTTATGATTTGAAAACGCACACTATGACTACAAGTGATTATTATACTGCTAATTATGATGATTATAAAATGGATGGAACAGGGCTTGTGTATGTTTTTCCTACAGGAAATGCTACTATGAATGGACCTTTTAATGTAAAGAAACAAAATTTTAATGTTCATGGTGCAAACGGAAAAATGAATACAATTTCAAAAGATATTTTTGCAAATAAAATGGAAATGACAAGTGTTCAAGGGGACAAAATTTCATCTGATGTTGGACAGGGAAGTTTTGAGAGAAAGGAATTTAGGTTTGATGGACATGTAAAAGGAAAAATTAGAGGTAATGTAAAGGATTTGATACATGATCCAAGACCGCTTGTGGAATCAGAAGCAGTACATTTTGTTGGAAATACTGCAAAAGTTTATTTTGTTTCCCATAAAAATGGAAGTAATATGAGTATTACACGTAGTGAAATTAAGGAAAATGTACGTATGACATATAAAGATATTACTTTGGATTCCCAATATAATGAAATGGATTCAAGAAGAAACCTCATACTTGCAAGAGATAAAGTTATGGTTGACTTTAAGAATAATACTAAAATGACTGCAAATTATTTGTATATGGATATGAATAAGCAGGAAGGATATGCTAGAAATAATGTAAAGATCGTAAGTACATTGCCGCAATTTAAGACAATTAATACAAGTGCTGATAAGGCTACAATTTATCTGAAGGACAAAAAGATAAAATTAAATGGAAATGTAGTAACTTATCAAGGTAAAAATCAGATTTCATCTAAAAATGCAATATACGATATGGATAAAAAAATTCTTGAAAATGAAGGAAATATCCAAATGCGATATGAAGTTCAGAATAATGATGGTAATAATAGCATTAACGGTAATAGCAATGAAATTCCAGGAAGATCGGATCCTAGAAATTCTGAAGCGGTTCAAGAAGTGATAGGCAAGCTGTCAGTTTCTGAAGGAGGTCGCCTTCCGAAATCAATGACTGCCTCAAATGGCGTTCCAGTTACAATAAGATGGCATTCTTCAAATTCAAGCTTATATTCAGTGTCAGGAAGAGTCAATAAGCAATTTTATGGTGGTGGAAGTAAAGGGGCAACATTAACTGCAACTGCAACAGCTGGATCAAATACAGCGGAAAAAACCTTTAGTGTAAGTGTTCCGACAGAATCAGCCCATGAAATGCTGGTAAGGGCAGCAAGCAATATTTATGTTCCAGAAGATGGAGAAAATCTGCCTTCATCAGTTAGAGTAAATGTAAATAAAGGAACAATAGATATACCAATATCTTGGAGCAAAAATGGAGACAGAAATGTGGCAACGCTAAGATACGGTGGTGCTTCCTATCGTCAACAATTTTAAATGATTTTTTTATTAAAAAGTGAGTCAAATAAAAAAACTCACTTTTTTTAATTTTTTTAAAATACAAAAAAATATAATAATAATCAGATTTTTTTAGTTGAATATAATTAAAACATCTGTTATAATAAATTATGAGAATAATTTTACTTATGAAATAAAAACTACAAGTATTTCAGAATTAATTATGTTTTATTTAATTTTTAAAAAAAGTTAGATTGTATATTACTGTAAACAACTTTAAAAATTATATAAAAATGTTTTTTTGTATTTAAGGGGGAAAATATGAATAAAAAAACTAAAAAAAATATATTAAATGAAATACATAAACAGGCAGAAAATTTTTCACACGGGGAAGAAATTGCTAATTTTGTAAGTCATACTGTAGGAGCAGGGTTAGCAATTCTGGCTTTTTTTAATATTGACAATACGTGCTAGCTGGACACGTGATGCTGGAACGATAATATCCTTTATGGCATTTGGCTTTGGATTGATAGTTTTGTATACAATGTCGGCTATATATCACGGATTAAAGCCAGGAACAGCCAAATCAATATTTGAAATTTTTGATCATTCGGCAATTTATATTTTAATAGCGGCTTCTTATACTCCATTTCTATATTTAGTTGTCAATTCTCCAATGAATAAAATTATATTGACAATTCAATGGGTAGTCTGTATTTTTGGGAATTGTATTTAAAGTATTTTTTTACCGGTAAATTCAAATTATTTTTCAACATTGCTTTATTTAATAATGGGCTGGATGATTGTATTTGCCTGGAATGATTTAATAAATAATATAAATAGAGTTTCATTAATCTATTTGGTTTTTAGGCGGAGTTCTGTATTCGCTTGGAACAATTTTTCTATTCGTGGAAAATCTGCAAGTTTAATCATATGATATGGCATATTTTTTTGTGATTCTAGGAAGTATTTCACATTTTCTAGCTGTGTATTATTTAATATAAGTAAAAAAATAAAGAATGTATATTTTTATTTTAGAAAGGGTAATTTAATGGGAAGAAAAATCAAAAGTATCTAATGAACTAAAAAGTTGAACTCGTAAAAATGATATTGGAAGGAAAGGGACTATTCAAGGATTGTCAAAGGAATACAATGTTGCGAAGTCATCATTAATGACATGGAAGAAAAAAATATCTTGAAATAGGTGAAGAAAGTATAAAAAGTTGAAGATAAAAAAATAGACATTACTCTCGTGAAACTAAAGATAAAGCTGTTAAAAGCTACTTAAATAATGAAGGTTCGTTATTTGAAATTTGTAAAAAAAATATGATATTGCTTCTGTAAGTGTGCTAAATTACTGGATTAGAGATTATAGAAGAAGTATTGATGAAAAATGGAAAAAGTATCATCATTAAAAGAAACACGTAAGAAAGACTATCGAAGCTAAAAGTTGAAGCTGTTCAATTTTTGTCAAAATAATAATCATGACTATAATTTAACTATCCGTAAATTTGGAATTTCATATCAGCAAATTTATTCATGGGTAAAGAAATATGAAAAAGGGCGGAATTGATGCATTGGCTGACAACCGTGGGAAAAAGACATTCTGAAACTAAAAAAAGAATCTGATGAAGCAAAGAAATAATATTAAATATCTAAAAAAATAACTGTCAAATTCATTGATAAAAGGTGAAAATGACAGTTTTTTTATTTATATTATTCTATTTTATGAAATTTAGTATAATTTATTATTTTTTTCTTCACTTTTTAGCAGGTACAAATTTTTCTTTCTGGACTGCTAAAGAATTTTTATTCCAATAATTGCAACAATAATCATAGCTATACTTTATTAAATATGGAAGTCTTATTCCAAAAATTAATAAGTCTTCTGCTCTAAATGTACTTACGAATGTTCTTATAATCGCATACATAATTAAATAAATCATTGATAAAACTCCAGGATTATATTCTTTTTTTAAAAATAAAACCAAAGAATTATAAATCCGATTAAATTTAAAAAAATGCTTCGTAAAGCATAGCAGGATGTAACGGCAAATTTGGAAATTCTGAACCAGCTGGCGTATTTAATGGAAAAACTAATCCCCAAGGTACAACCTGCTTAAATTGGGCTTGTGCTGCAGTGCTCATTGACTGGTATTTTATCCACCATTCATTGAATCTTCCTGAAAAAATTACGCTAAGCGGAGTAAATGTAGGAACTCCGTGAACTTCACCATTTGCCAAGTTTCCAAATCTTCCTAAAAATTGTCCAAATAATAAAGGTCCAACAGCCATATCTGTAAGTACCCATAAGTTCATTTTATTTTTTTTAGCATAATAGCAGGCACCTATAAATGCTCCAATAATTCCGCCGTGAATTGCAAGGCCGCCTTCCCAGATATAAAATATGGATAAAGGATTTCCAATATAATCGGCAAATTTAAAAATGACATAATATAATCTTGCTCCAATCAATCCCGATACTATCGTTGTAAATGCAAAATCTTCAATAATTTTTCGATCATCAACTCCTCTTTTTTCAGCAACATCATCTGCAAGTGCGATAAACATTCCAAAAAGAAAGGCCAAAATATACATTAAGCTGTAAATTCTAAGTTCAAAGCCTCCAATTTTAAATAAATATGGTCTCATCTACGCTCCTTTTTCAATATTATGTAATAAGGGCTTCTAATTTTTTTAAAACAAGCCCCTATTTTTTTAATTTTTATAATTGTTTTTTTAATTCTTCTTCAAAAAATAACAAAGAAGTCATCAATCTGTTCTTTTGGAAATTTGTCCTAAAATACCAATTCTCATAAGGCTTTCAGCGTATTTACCCTTTCCGCCTGTAACTGTGTAACCCTTTTTTTCTTCAAGAGCATCAATAATTGATTTTATTATGATTCCTTCTCTGTAAACAGAAATTAATGTATTTGTTCTATTTTTCTTCGTTTTTTTAACTAATAATTTAAATCCAAGTTTTTTTCTGCTTTTTTTCTTCCACATACTTTCTCAAGTCGTGTTTTTTTGTTTTTATTGTGTTTTTCAATTCCATTTTTTTGACTAAATCCTTCAATGATTGATTTAATGCTAGAATTAGTGCGATTGCTGGAGTATAAGGTGTTTCTCCTTTTTTTCTTCAAAAATATTTTTACATATTGCTTCAAATCAAAGTAATATTTTTGGCAGATCAGAAGTTTCCATCGCTTTTTTTCGCCTTGTCGCTAATTGCTACAAAAGCTAAACCTGGAGGTATTAAAAATGCCTTTTGGCTTCCTGCAATTGCAACGTCAACATGCCATTCATCAAAAGTTGAACTCATTTACTACAAGTCCGCTGATTGTGTCAACTACTAATAAAATTTCAGTGTTTTTTTAGTCAAATCTCCAAGTGATTTTATGTCATTTAAAATTCCAACTGAAGTTTCACTATGAGTAGCTAAAATTCCCTTTAAATCAGGATTTTCTGAAATAACTTTTTTAACATCTTCTAATTTATAGCTTTCTCCAAATTCATATTGTAAATTAATTACATTCAAGCCATAAATTTCTGCAATTTTTCTAAATCTGTCACCGAAATATCCAGTATTTACAGCTAAAACTTTATCTCCCTTTGAGAAAAAGTTTACAATGGCAGTTTCCATTGAACCTGTTCCAGAAGAAGTTAGAACAGCAACATCATTTTTGTGTTGTCTTGAATACTTTTTTTCAAGTTTTTCATTGTTTTTCCTTCATAATTCTTCTAAATTCAGGTGTTCTGTGATGAATAATGTCACTTCCTAAAATTTCTAGATATTCTTCTGGTATATTTGTTGGTCCAGGTGTTAATAATAATTTTGAACTCATAAATTTTTCCTCCTAAAGTTTATATTTTTTTATTTTTTTATAATTCTTTTGTTAATTTATCATATTTTTAAAAGTTTTGTTAAAATTTCTTCAACATTATCTAATTTTAGCATGTTTTGGCCCGTCAGACAGTCCTTTGTCGGGATCAGGATGTACTTCTGCAAAAATTCCGTCAACTCCTACAGATACAGCCGCCCTTGCAAGTGGATAAACATAAGCTCGGTTACCGCCTGAAGTTTCTCCCTGACCGCCTGGAATTTGTACCGAATGTGTTGCATCAAATACAACTGGATATCCAAATTTTCTCATTTCCAAAAGTCCACGCATATCTACAACAAGATTATTGTATCCAAACGAAGCTCCACGTTCGCAAAGCATTATATTGTCGTTTCCAACTTCCTGAAATTTCTTGACAACATTTTTCATGTCCCAAGGTGCTAAAAATTGTCCTTTTTTAATATTTACAGCTTTTCCAGTTTTAGCTGCTGCAATAAGCAAGTCAGTTTGCCGCGATAAAAAAGCCGGAATTTGCAAAAGATCAATTACTTTGGCAGCTTCTTTACATTGATAAGGTTCATGAATATCAGTTGCAAGGGCAACGCCATATTTAGACTTGACTCTTGATAAAATTTCAAGCCCTTTTTCAAGTCCAGGTCCTCTAAAGGATGAAATTGAAGACCGGTTAGCCTTGTCAAATGAAGCCTTAAAAACATATTGAATACCCAATTTATCCGTAATTTCTTTCATTTTCCCAGCCACTTCCATAACCAGATCCTCCGATTCAATCACGCAAGGTCCTGCAATCAAAAAAATCTTATCATTGCCAATTGTAATATCATCAGTAATTTTAACTTTTTTTACTTTATCTATTAGCATAATCTGAATCCTTTTCTAAAAAAAGTTTTTTTCATATAATTTATTTTTATCACAATATTACTTTTTTTGCTAATTTTTTTCTAAATAATTCCTTTTGATAAAACAAATAAATTATGTTATACTTTTTATTTGAAAAAAACAACTGGATTTACTAGGATATTTATATAAATCAATTATTTGATTTCTAATTGTAAATGATTAGGCAATGGTACAAATTAACGAAAAGAATAGGAGAAAAAAATATGGATAAAGTAGCTTTAATTATGGCTGGAGGAAGTGGAACAAGATTTTTAGCCGCTATCTACAAAATGACAAGCCGAAGCAATTTTTTTGGATCTGGTGTCGGAAAAAGACAATGATTAAGGAAACTGTTGACAGAATAAAGGAAATTATTCCAGCAGAAAAAAAATATTTATTTCTACAAATATTAAATATTTTGACATAATAAAAAAAGAATTGCCAGAAATTGCCGACAGAAATATAATTTTTTTGAGCCAATGGCACGAGATACGGCGGCTTGTATCGGATATGCTACCTGTATTATTAGAAAAAAATTTATAAAAATAGCATTATGACAGTTTTGCCGTCAGATCATTTGATAAAAAAAGAAAAGGAATTTTTTTGGAAAGTCTGAAATTTGCATTTTGTGAGGCTGAAAAAAATAAGATTGTTACGCTTGGGGTTAAGCCGACTTATGCTGAAACTGGATATGGATATATTGAGTATATTGATAGAAAAAAAATAAAAAAATGATTGTGAAAAGAATGGAATTAAAGAAAAATTTGAATCGTATAAAGTGAAAAAAATTTAGAGAAAAAGCCAAATAAGGAATTGGCTGAAAAAAATATTGAACAGGGGAATTATCTTTGGAACAGCGGAATGTTCGTATGGAAAACGGAATTTATTTTAAGCGAAATAAAAAAACACATGGAAACACATAAAGTGATTTTGGAAAATATTGAAAAAATGCTTGAAAATGTGGATTTAGATCAAGTTTTCGGAGAAAAATTGAGTAACTTTGTAAAAGATGAGTTTGAAAAATTTGAAAAAATCTCGATAGATTTTGGGGTGATGGAGCATACTAAATCTGTGAGTGTAATTCCTGTTGACATTGACTGGAATGATGTTGGGAATTTTAAGTCGCTTGAAGATATTTTTCCAAGGGACAAAGATAGGAATGTCGTGCAGGCTAGTCATTTTGAGCAGATTGAATCTGAAGGGAACATTGTGATTAATAAGGAAAATGATAAAATTATCGCTACAATCGGGCTGGAAAATATTGTTATTGTAAATACAAAGGATGCCTTGCTTGTCTGTCATAAGGATAAAAAGTCAGGAAGTAAAGAAAAATCTTAAATAAAATTGAATTAAATAAAAAAATTAAATTATCAACAGATATTATTCAAAAAAAGGAGAAAAATAAAAAAATGGAAATAGATATTATAAAAAGAAGCTAGAAATGTATTTGATATTGAAATTGCAGAACTTGAAAAAAATTGAAAAGTAAATTGGGAGATACTTTTTCAAAAAAATTAGTTCAGATGATCTTTAGAATTAAAAAAATAATAATAAAGTTATTATTACAGGAATTGGAAAATCTGGAATAATTGGGAAAAAAATTGCGGCGACACTTGCTTCAACTGGGACAACTGCAGTATTTATAAATGCGGCAGAAGCGCTTCACGGCGATTTGGGAATGGTCAGTAATGGAGATGTGGTAATCGCCATTTCAAATAGCGGGAATTCTGATGAAGTATTGAGCATTTTAGCGCCAATAAGAAAAATTGGAGGAAAAATTGTTGCATTTACTGGAAATCCTAATTCTACGTTGGGAAAATATGCGGAACTTACGGTTAATGTTGGAATTGAAAAGGAAGCATGTCCGCTGGGGCAAGCGCCAATGAGTTCGACTACGGCAACGCTTGTAACAGGAGATGCCCTTGCGGCCTGTCTTATGAAGCTGAAAGACTTTACTGAAAATGACTTTGCAAAGTATCATCCAGGTGGAAGCCTTGGAAAACGTTTATTGCTTCACGTTTCAGATTTAATGCATATTGGAGATGAATTGCCAGTTGTAAGGAAGGATGAAAAAATTGAAAATGTGCTAATGGTGCTTACTAAGAAAAAGTTAGGGGCTGTGTGTATCTCTGATACAGGTCTTTGAAAATGGGAAATTGCTTGGAATTATAACGGAAGGAGATATTCGTCGTGCATTGGAGCATAAGGACAAATTTTTTGATTATGCGGCTTCTGATATTATGATTTCTAATCCAGTAACGATTGAAAAAAACGCAATGGCTCTTGATGCGCTTCATCTGATGGAAAATAGAAAAAGCCAGATTAATGTGCTGCCAGTTGTGGAAAATGGGAATATTGTGGGGCTTATAAGAATTCACGATTTAATAGGATTGAGATAAGAATAAAAAAAATAGAAAGAGAGAAAATGGAAAAAAATAATAGGAATAAATCCAGTAATAGAAGTATTAAAATCAGATAAAAAAATATTGAGAAACTGGAAGTTTATAAAAAAATAAAGAAAGAAACAATAAAAAGAAATATTGAATTTGGCGAGCAAAAAGAAACATAAAGATTTTTTTATACTGATAGACGGACTGAAAATTCTCAAGGGGTTGTGGCACTTGTTTCAGAATTTGACTATTATGTTGACTTTGCCGAGTTTCTGGAAAAAAACTTTTTAAGAAAAGAAAAAAATCAATAGTTGTTGTACTGGATCAAATTCAAGATCCGAGAAATTTTGGGGCAATTATAAGAAGTGCAGAATGTTTTGGAGTGGATGGAATTATTATCCAGGACAGAAATAGCGTAAAAGTTACAGAAACCGTTGTAAAATCATCGACAGGAGCGATTGAGCATGTAGATATTGTAAAAGTTACAAATATTTCTGATACGATTGATAAATTAAAAAAATACGGATATACAGTTTACGGTGCAGAAGCTGATGGGCAAAATTATTATTATGAAGAAAATTATCCAGAAAAAACGTGCCTTGTGCTTGGAAGCGAAGGAAATGGTATGAGAAAAAAAGTGAAGGAGCATTGCGACAAAAATTGTAAAAAAATACACTTGAAGGGGCAAATAAACTCGCTGAATGTGTCTGTGGCTGGGGGAATAATATTGTCGGAGATGTCAAAATAGTGAGATTTGGAATTTTCTTATTGAAAAAAAGTTAGTTAATATAGTTATAGAATTCTGATAAAAAAAGTATTTATAATAATAAGAGGTCAAGATTTTTTTGCAGATGAAAATATAGAGTTTAATATTGCAAAGAAAAATTTTTGAAGAAATGTATTTAAATATTTTCAAAATACAAAAAAATAGAATCTTATATATTTCATCTAAATTTTTTTACCATATGGAGACTTGAAAAATTAAAGAAAAAAATATGGTATTATTATATGAAATATTGAAAATAATTATAGTTATAAATAGAAAGGAGCATAGGCAATTATGAAAAAAAGATTTACATCCATCATACGGATTTGTAGTATTTGAAGATACAAGTAACGGAGAAAAAAATTTTTTTAGGAAAAATCAACTAAAACTTCTAAAGAAACAACAACTTTTGAAGGGCAAGAATATCCGGTAATAAAAAGTTGCAACAAGTTCAACTTCTCACCCATTCTATACTGGAAAATCTAAATTTGTTGATGAAACTGGAAGAGTTGATAAATTTAAGAAAAAAAATACAACTTATAATTTTTAAAATATTGGAAACAGGGATAAATTATTCTCTGTTTTTATTTTTTTATTAAATTTTTAATAGTTGACAATACATTTAATATTTGTTATTATATAATAAATCATTTTAAAATTGAATCGAAGGATAATGGATAATTTTTTTAAATTAACATTTATAGTTTGATTTTTAAAGGATTTGGGAAAATAATTTAGTAGGATAGTAGGGTAGAAGAAATTTAAATTTATAGAAGAATAGAAGATAATTTAGTAGTTTAGAAAAAAATGTAGCATTGAAGTTTAGAAGGAAATTGTAAAAAAAGTGGGAATTTACGGGTAATTAATTTTTGAAAAAAATATTTAATATTGTATATTTAAAATTATAAAATTGAATAATTTTTTTAGATTAATTCAATTATAATTGATGGATGTAGAGTTTAGAATAGGATAATTGTTTAGAATATTTTTATAAATTAATTTAGTTGGCGTAAATTTTAGCTGTAGCAAAATGAACTATTAGAGTATTGTAAAATGTATAAATAAGCATTGATATATAGATATTTAATTTTATCCTCTCCTAAAGTTATTTTTAAGAGAGTTTTTTTATAAAAAAATTAAAGAAATGAGGTAGGTAAGGATGATTATTACAACTACGAATGAAGTCCAGGATAAAAAAATTGTGGAATACAAGGGAATTGTCTTTGGAGAAGTTATTTCGGGAGTTAATATGTTTAAGGATTTGGGAGCAAATTTGAGAAACATATTTGGAGGAAGATCTAAAGGGATATGAAAATGAACTTTTGGCTGCTAGAACAAATGCTTTGGAGGAAATGGAGAGCAGAGCGGCGGCTATGGGTGCAAATGCTGTTATTGGCGTAAAAATGGATTATGAAGTTTTGGGAGCGGATAACGGAATGCTTATGGTAACTTGCAGTGGTACAGCTGTAGTTGTAGATTAATTTATAAAAAATAAAAAAAATAAAAAAATAAAAAGAAGAACAGGAGAAAGAATGATGATTATTAAAGTAGATGGTGGAATTGATAAAAAAGTTTTGGAAAAAATGATAAATAGATTGGAAACTGAAAATAATGTTAGTGTAAAATTGATTGCTGGCAAAGATTACTCGATTTTAGGATTGGTTGGAGATATTAGCACAATTGATATTAAGCATATTCAATCGCTTGACTATGTGCTGGATGTTCAAAGAGTTCAAGAACCTTATAAAAGAGCGAGTAGAAAATTCAAGCCAGAAGATACAATTGTAAAAGTTGGAAATGTGGAAATTGGTGGAAATAATCTTGTGATGATGGCAGGGCCTTGTTCTGTTGAAAATGAAAAACAAATTATTGATACGGCAAAAGCTGTTAAAGCTGCGGGAGCAACTATTTTAAGAGGTGGAGTAGTTAAACCTAGAACATCTCCTTATGCATTCCAAGGACTTGGGATGGAAGGTGTTAAACTTATGGAAAAGGCAAAAGCGGAAACAGGACTTCCAATAATATGTGAAATTATGTCAATTTCTCAACTTCATGAATTTGGTCCGCATGTTGACATGATTCAGCTTGGGGCAAGAAATATGCAAAACTTTGACTTGTTAAAAGAAGTTGGAAAAACAAATATTCCAGTGCTTTTAAAAAGAGGACTTAGTGCGACAATAGAAGAATGGCTTATGTCAGCAGAATATATTTTAGCTGGTGGAAATGAAAATGTGGTTCTTTGTGAAAGAGGAATAAGAACTTATGAAACAGCTTACAGAAACGTATTAGATTTAAATGCAGTGCCAATGATTAAAAAATTAACACATTTACCAATAATTGTAGATTCAGCTCATGCGACTGGAAAAATATTGGATGGTAAAACCGCTTGCAATGGCAGGAATTGCAGTTGGAGCAGATGGACTTATGGTAGAAGTGCATCCTGAGCCAGACAAGGCGTTGTCAGATGGACCTCAATCATTGAAATTTAATGTATTTGAAGATTTGATGCAAGATGTGGAAAAAAATTGCAAATGTGTTGGGAAAAAAACTTTTTAAATAAATTTTTTTAGAAGGTTGTAAAAAAATGAAAAGAAAATGGCTATTATTATTAATTATAATTTCTTCAATTAATTCTTTTTGCTAAAGAAACTTACACTAAAGAAGAAAAAAACAATATTTAAAAGCAAATTGAAAAAAAGGCGATAAGGATTCACTGTTAAAATTAAGTGATTATTATTTTTCGAAATAGAAAATTTGAAGAATCTGAGAAGTTATTATTGAAATATGAAAAAGAAAAATAACAGTTTAGAAAAATAGTAGAGAAATAAAAAGAAAAAAATTATTTTTATTTTTACAGATATTGGAGAGATTCAATAGAACGTTCGGTTTTTAAAAAGTAAATATAGAAAAAAACTAAAGAATTGGAAGAAAAAAAATTATTGAACGGTATAATGACTTAATAAAAATCTGGTGATATAAAAAGCATTGAATGATCTAGGAGAATTTTTATATTTGGATAAAACAGGATGAAAAAGGAAATAAATTATTGAAAGAAGCTGCTGATAAAGGATATAAAACCAGCTCAAGAAACTTTAGAAAGAAAAGAGTAAGGATAACAGTTTTTGGTGAACAGAAATTGCAAGAATATCAGAATAATTATAAAGAAACAGGTGATATTCGGATTTTTAAGAACATTGGCAAGTTTTTACGTAAGTTTGAAAAAAATATGATTTAGCAGAAAAAAACTTATTTTACAGTTAATTGAATTAGAGAACTATCAGCCTGATTATGCTTCATTAGCTCAAATGTACGATTATAAAACCCAAAATTATGAAAATGCAATAAAGTATTATAAATTGGCAATAGAAAAAAATATCTAATAAAACTCAAAAAAATTTGATGCCCGAGATTATTGGGTTAGAATAGGAGATATGTATTTTTTGCAAAATAATTTTGTTGAAGCTGAAAAGGCATATAAAAATTCTATGGCATTTAAACATCCAACGGATGGTAAAACATACGAGCGAAATATGCTAATAGAAATTTATAAGTCACAAGGAAGAACGGAAGAAATGAAAAAAATTGGAAAAAGCAGAATAAAAAGCTGGTGGAATAATTAATAGTTATGTTCAGAAACTGCACTAATAAAGCAAATATTATGAACCAAGGAGTCTTGACTCTTTGTCAAGTTCAAAAGAATTGGACTGGTGAACAATTTAATAAAAATTTTCATATTTTGTGTACAGTATTTGGCTATAGTAATTATTTATAAGAAAAAAATTGTTAGCTGGTTGTAAAAAGTGAAAGCAATAAATAGTGAACAACAGCATTATAATCACAGAGGATCAAGACCCTTTGACAGATAATGAAGAAAAAAATAATAAAGCTAAAAAAATATAAAAAAATGCTGTTTTTATTGAAAGTTTTTTTACTTTTTTTCAAATGGCTAAAAAAATTTGTAAAAAGAGGTGTTTACAATTTTGAAAAAAATAGAAGATTTAACAGTAACGATAGTAGGACTTGGAGTGATTGGGGCAGCTTTTGCGCAAAGTTTTAAGGAAATGGGAATTAAGACTGTTTACGGGATTGATATTGATGAGGAAACGATAAAGAAGGCAGAAGAAAAAAAAATGATAAATAAAGGATTTCTAGAAACTAGGGAGCCTTTTGGAAAAAGTCAGATTTTTGTGGTAATTACTCTTTATCCGAACTTTGATGAAGTCGTTTTTTTGTGAATAATATTAATTATTTTTAAGGAAAATGCGATAATTACTGATGTTGTTGGAATTAAAGAGAAAATCATTAAAGATATTGATCCAATTATTGAGAAGAGTGGAAGAAATATTGACTTTATTTTTGGACATCCTATGGCAGGACGTGAGAAACGTGGGATTGATTTTGCAGATAGTAGAGTGTTTAAAGATGCAAATTATATAATTATTAAGGACGAAAAAAATAAAAAAGAAAATCTGGAATTGCTGTCGGAAATTGTTAAGCTGATGGGCTTTAAGAAAGTCAGTTTTCTTACAGCACAGGAACACGATGAAATTATTGCGTTTACGAGCCAGCTTACGCACGCAATTGCAGTTTCTCTTGTGAATAGTGATAGCGAAAAGTATGATACAAACCGATTTATTGGGGATTCTTATCGTGATTTGACAAGAATTGCGAAGATAAATGAAGATTTGTGGGCAGAGCTTTTTATGGGGAATAAAAAAAATCTTTTGAAGATGATACAAAAGTTTGAAAGAGAATTAGATGTAATAAAAAGATGCATTGAATGATAATGATTTGGGAACATTGAAGGAAAAAAATTCATAATGTCTACGAGACGTAGGGAAAAAAATTGATTAAGAAAAAAATTTTTAGGCAATTGTAAAAAGTAATAAAGATTGAATAACAGCAGTATTTATAATCGCACTCCCTTCCTTGTCAGAGAATGGAGAAAAAAATAAGAAATTAAATATTAAAAAAATACTATATTTATTGAAAGTTTTTAGACTTTTTACAAATGACTATAAGAGAAATCTGTTTGGGAGGAATAAAATGGAAAATGGCTTTGAAATGAAAAAAATATTTGAAAACATTGGTTGGCGATGCTGTTTATCTTTCTCCAATTTCTCTTAATGATGTCGAAGAATATGCTCAAATGGTTAATGATATAAAAGTTTCGGTTGGTTTGGGTTATCTTTCCTATACAAATATTATAGATTTTTGAAAGTGAAAAGGAATTTTTTTAATTTCAGTAAAAAAAGAAAAAAAATGTTTGCTGTTAGGTTGCTTGAAAATGATGAGCTTTTTGGGAAATATTGGATTTAATTCGTTAGATATTGTAAATAGAAATGGTGCATTGGGAGTTCTTATAGGAAATCCCAAAACATCAGAGAAAAAGGCTATGGAATGGAAGCTCTAAAATTAATACTTGATTATGGTTTTTTCATTTTTAAATCTGAGAAATATATCGCTAAGTGTATTTGAATATAATGAACCAGCTTACAATCTGTACAAAAAAAGTTGGTTTTAAGGAAAGTTGGACGATTACGAAAAAGCCTTAGAAATTATGGGAAAAAAACGTACGATGTGATTATATTGGATATGCTAAAGGAAGAGTTTCAGTCGGTTTATATAAAAAGAGAACTTGAAAAAAAGATATAATTTGAAATAAAAAAATTTATTTATAGTAAAAATCATTTTTAAATGTGTGAATTTGGTGGTTTTTGCTATATTTTTAATATACAAATAACTTTAAAAAAATCTGTCTATATATTTTTGTTTAATAACAATTTTTTTACTATTTTTTTATTATATTTTTTTCTTTTTATTTTTTTATAGGATTGTTCATTGCCACAAATTCTATAACCTATGGCTAGTCTATGAAATTTTTTTCTGCCCTAACAAAAAAAACTCGCTATGCTCAAACAGTTTTTGTCAGCATAGAAAAAAATAGATTAGTTGATACTAGATTCTGTTTAAAAAGTGAAAATTATATCTTAATTATTTGAAAATACTATTTTTTTATACTTTTTTTGGAAAAGTTTGTAATAAATTCGTTATTTAATGGGTGTTAAATATAAATTATTTATTGTAAGAGAGGATGGAGAAAAATTATGGAAATATTGAATGTCGGATTGGGGAAAAAAATTCTTATGATATTTTTGATTGGGGAGAATTTTTTTGAGAAATTTCCTGAATGTATTGGGAATGTTTATGACGGAAAAAAATTATTTGTGATTACAGATTCTAATGTGGATAAGATTTATAAAAATGAATATGAGAAAATGTTTAAAGGGTTTGACTATACGATTTATGTGCTGGAAGCGGGGGAGAAAAATAAGCATATTGGGATAATGCCTGCGATTTATTCGGGGATGGTGAAGGCTGGACTTACGAGAAAGGATATGGTTGTTGCGTTTGGTGGCGGAGTTGTTGGGGATATTGCTGGATTTGCAGCGGCTAGTTATATGCGTGGAATTGGGTTTATCCAAATTCCTACAACAATTGTTTCGCAAGTTGACAGCAGTGTTGGTGGAAAAGTTGGAGTTGATTTGCCTGAGGGGAAAAATCTTGTTGGGGCATTTCATCAGCCAAAACTTGTTTTAATTGATAATTATTTTTTGAATACATTGACAGATAGATATTTTTACGACGGATTTGGGGAAATTGTGAAATATGGATGTATTTATGACAAGAATTTTTTTGATAAACTTGTGGAAATTGTGGAAAAAGTTGGGGTTTCGCAAGATGATGAAAATTATATACAAAAATTGCGCGAACATTTGATGAAGTATGTGAATGAGCTTGTTTATCGTTCTTGTGAGATAAAGAAGGAAGTTGTGGAAAAAGATGAGAAGGAAAGCAACTTGAGAATGATATTGAATTTTGGGCATACGATTGGTCATGCGATTGAGCAGTTTACAAATTATGAAAAATATTCGCACGGAGAGGCGATTTCTGCTGGGATGGTGGATATTACGAAAATTGGAGAGAAAAAAGGGTTTACTAAAGAAGGGGAAGCTGTGAAAATTGAGAAATTGCTTAAAGCATTGAATTTGCCAACTGAAATTGAGTATCCAAAAGATGAGATTGCGAAGATTATGAAAAGAGATAAGAAAAGTACGAATGACGGGATTAATTTTGTGATTTTGAAAGAGATTGGGCAAGTTGAGATTATGAAGATTGGGGCGGAAGAGATTTTTGAGTAAACATTTGAAATTGTGGAAATAGAAATGTGTGATTATATTGGAAAATTGAAAAGGTTAGGCGGTGTCTGATAAATTTATTAAAATCTTGAATTGGAAAAAGAATAAAATGGAGGAATAAGATGGATAATAAAATTATTAAAGATGAAATTTTTGGAGAAATAAAAAAATTTTTGAAACTGAAGTTGAGTGGCTTGGGAGAAAAAAATAGGTTTGAATTTTGATTATGGAATTGAGCGTGATTGGAGTGAAGAGAAAAAAAGTAGAAGAAGTTAAAGGAGCAATTGAACAATTTAAAATTATGTATCTTAATCAAAAAAAGAATGGGATGAGAGAATAAGGGATAGAATTGTGGAAGATTTGATGGAAGTGGCAGAAGATTGGTTTTCATCTATAAATGAAGAAGATTTAGATGAAATGATAGCTGTACTTGAGAAAAAAATTCAAATTCTAAATTTACGGAAAAAGAAAAAGGAAGAGTTAA